>Ga0208764_10000012_pt1 | contig 89134 bp, 95 predicted proteins | sample ETNtaG_18_FD_185762 | JGI IMG/M metagenome (GOLD analysis project Ga0208764, IMG submission 185762) | Marine microbial and viral communities from oxygen minimum zone, Eastern Pacific Ocean - ETNP201302SV91 (SPAdes) (version 2) | ecosystem: Environmental > Aquatic > Marine > Oceanic ... | reverse complement strand
CCTCCGACAGCGCCCCCTAGGGAGTCGATCGCCGAAGCACCCGGTGCCGCCGCCAACCGAATGGGTCGCACGACCTCGGTCGGGCTGGACGCCCAGGCTGGCTCGGGCAGGGAAGATTCATCAGCCGTAGCTTCCGGGACGTCGTGCATCGTCGTCCGAAGCAAGGTGGGTTCACGGTGTACCGGCGTCGAATTCGTCTGGCCAGGGCCGTCCAGAGCCGCCAGGCCGCCCGGGCGCTCCTCGATTTCTTCAATCAAAGTCGATAGATCGATCACCGCCCGTTGGAGACGGGTCCGATGAGCCCCTAGATGGGCGGCCGTCACCTCGATCTCCTCGCGAACACCGTCCCGCTGGTGTTCCAGTTCGGCGATCTCTGCCAGCATTCGGCTACGCGCCTCCTCTGCCGCCCCGCGGATCTCGATCTCGGCTGCCTCGGAGAGCTCCGAGGCGTCCAGGCGGGCATCTGCGACGATGCGTGCCGCTTCGGCGGTCGCCGTGGCGACCTCGGCCTCGGCCGTAGCACGTGCAGTCCGTGCCGCATCAAGCTCCTCCTCCAACTGACGCTCAGCCAGCGTGGCCCGCTCCTCGGCCCGTCGCTCCGTCAGGTGCAACTCCTCAATGGCGCGCCGAGCCCGATCCAGAAGGGCATCGACCTCCGATGGGTCGTAGCCGCGCATCTTCGTCGAGAACTGGGCGTCATCCAGTTCGTGCACGAGACCAGCTGCCCGATCTACGCCCATGCCACGAGAATTGCCGCGGGAATCCATCACTGAATGTTACCGCCGTGCCTCTGCTCGCTCGGGGCAGGTCAGCAGCCCAGCAGGCCCATCAGGATCGAGAGGCCAAAGAAGGCCACAATGGGTGACAGGTCAAGCGCCATATGGCCCATGCGGACCGCCGGCAGGATCCGCCGGAGTGGTAGCAGCACCGGATCAGTGACGGTGTAGAGCACGCCGACCACGGTGGCCATCGGGCCGTCCCGGGAGACGGGAAACCAACTCATTAGAACGCGGACCACCAGCACGAGCAGGTAGAGCTGGAGAAGCGTGCAGAGCATGGAGGCCGTCAATCTCCGAGATGGCGGCGGTCCTCGTCGGACACCTCCACATCGGACGGGGTGAGCAGGTACACCTGGTGGGTGATGCGTTCCATCTGCCCCCCGCCGCCGTAACAGACACCGCTGGCGAAGTCGATGATCCGCCTCGACAACTCGGCATCCTGGCCTTGGAGGTTGACGATCACCGGCTGCTTTCCCTTGAAGCGGTCCGCCATCTCCTGGACGTCGTTAAACGAGGTTGGAGTCACGGTGCACGGCTTGGCCGTGGTCGCCGGCTGGAGGGATCGCACGGTGCCCGTCGATTCGGCCGGGAGGGTCCGCACGGTATTGGATGTCTGGGTGCGGGTGTGTAGTGGGCTGACCTTGCCGCCGGTCTCGGCGGCCACCCGAGCCTCGGCGAACTCAATGGATGACAATGGCCCACGTAGGATCGGCTCGTCGCTCAGGTCCTCGTAGGCCTCATCGGGGCCGAGTCCCAGCCACAGCATCAACTTCTTCATCGAACACCGATGGTATCGGCACACCCGGTCCGCTCCCGGCACCCCGGCCCCCAGACCAGCTCGCCACCCGAGTAGCTAGCCAACTGGTGAGCAGAATCAGCCGGGCCGATCGCCGAACAGCGCACGGCCGATGCGGACCATTGTCGAACCGTGTTCGATGGCCGATTCCAGGTCATCCGACATTCCCATGGATCGCTCAACCAGACCAAGATTGTCGGCAAGCCGTGCCACCACTCGGAAGGCCGTTCCAGTGGCCTCGGCATCTCCGATCACCCCGACGGTCATTAGGCCCGCTACCTCCAACCCACCGTCGACCGCCCTCGACACCAGACCCTCGACGTCGGACGGTGGGCAGCCTCCCTTGCCCGGCGTGTCGGCTGGATCAACTTGCACGAGGATCCGGGCACCGGGCGTCCGACGAGCCAACTCGTCGACCAAGTCGACGCGGTCGACGGTCTGCCAGAGAGAGACAATCCCGGCCAGGCGACGAACCTTGTTTCGCTGGACCCCGCCGATCATGTGCCATCGGGCCGACGGCACGGTCCCCTCGACCTCAGCTTCCCTTTGGGCCTCGAGCTCTAGGTGCTTACCCAGCAGTTCCTGGGCGTAGTTCTCGCCGACCTCGGTCCGGCCGGTGGCCAAGACCGCACGCACTGCGTCGGCCCCGAAGGCCTTGGTGACCGGGAGCAACGAGGTTCGGCCTCCGCTGAGTTCCCGGAGGCGGTCTTCGAGGAGACCGAGGCGCGAGGCCAGTTCATCTGGCGATGAAAACCGGTCGGTGCCGTGTTCCAACGTTCAGCCCTCCTCGGTCCAGGCCACCATGGCCTGACGACGGGCGGTTGCCGTGGCCCGGTGCGACCAGTACCGGTCATCGCACGAGGTGCAGGCCCCGTCGTGGGTCACAGGGATGCCGGCCCCAACCAGTATCCCCGACAGGGCCGCCGAGAGGTCCAGAGCCGGCCGACCGGCCGTCGTCGTGGAGCGGATCGACGATCCAAACAGGATCGCAAGGTCATCCAAATCAGCGTCGCCGAACTCGTAGCAGCAGGCCCCTATATGCGGCCCGACCACCGCCGCGACCGGCGTGATGTCGTCCAGCCCCTTCATGGCCTCGACGGTTCGCTCGACGATCCCAGCCCTGAGGCCTCGCCAACCGACATGGGCCACGCCCACGCAACGGCCACCCAGCAGGGCCACCGGCGCGCAGTCGGCGACCCGGATGGCCAGCGCCGCGTCGACCACCGCGGTGACCGCCGCGTCGGCCCGGGTCCCGGAGTAGGCGCCGGCAGCATCCACCACGACCACGCCGTCACCGTGCACCTGGTCCAGCAACGTCCAGGGTCGTGTCCACCCTTTCGCTTCGGTAAAGGCGTCACCCGGACCGCCGATGGTGACGTCGCCGGCAGCGGCGTCACCATCGGTGATCTCGGACATGACGACCCGGGCGGTCCGACCCGACGGGAGACTCCGTCGGATCAGTTCCCTGGCCATCGGCCCCTACCTGAGAAAGCTCGGAACGTCGAGGTCGTCGCCGCGATCGGCGAACACGTCGACGATGGCGTCGCCGCCAGCCAACGGTGCGGCCGACTCGGCGTGGGGACGATCACCATCCCATCGGTCAAAGCCCGCAGCGATGACCGTGACCCGGACATCGTCACCCATCTCATCATCGACCACGGTTCCGAAGATGATGTTGGCCTCGGGGTGGGCTACGCCGTGGACCACCTCGGCCGCCTCGTTGACCTCGAACAGGCCCAGATCACGCGGGCCAGAGATGTTCAGGAGAATGCCGCGGGCTCCCTCTATGGAAGCCTCGAGCATGGGGCTAGAGATGGCCTTACGGGCCGCGTTGAGGGCCCGCCCGTCGCCGGTGGCCTGCCCCACGCCCATGAGGGCCGACCCGGCCCCAGCCATGATGGTTCGCACGTCGGCGAAGTCAGTGTTGATGAGGCCCGGCGTGGTGATCAGGGTCGTGATGCCCTGCACTCCTTGGAGGAGCACCTCGTCAGCAGTATCAAAGGCGTTGAGAAGAGCGGTCTTCTCGTCAGAGACATCCAGCAGGCGGTCGTTCGGGATGACAATCTGGGTGTCGACCTTCTCCTTGAGCTGCACGATGCCCTGCTCGGCCTGAACCGATCGACGACGACCCTCGAAGCTGAACGGTCGGGTGACCACGCCGATAGTCAAAGCCCCGGCGGCGCGTGCCGCCTCAGCGATGATCGGGGCACCACCGGTACCGGTGCCACCACCCTCGCCTGCGGTAATGAACACCATGTCAGAACCTTCGAGCGCCTCCTCGATCTCGGCCCGGTGATCCTCGGCTGCCTGGCGGCCGATCTCGGGATCGCTCCCAGCGCCCAGTCCGCGGGTGAGCTCTCGACCGATGTCCAATTTGACGTCGGCGTCGCTCATGAGGAGTGCCTGGGCGTCGGTGTTCACGGCTATGAACTCGACACCCTTCAGGCCGGCATCGATCATCCGGTTGACGGCGTTCACGCCGGCACCGCCGACGCCCACCACCTTGATCACTGCCAGGTAGTTCTGGGGGCTTCCCACCATCGGTTTTTCCTCTTCTCGTTCTCGTTGGTTCCCGTGCCGTCCATGGTGGTCGGCTCACGATCGGTCCGGGGATCGTCCAGATGCCATCGACACCCATGCCTAACCTTCAAGTAGAAGTCGAAGGTTGAAACACTTTGAACCCGATCCGTGGTCAAGAGACTACGGCGCGTGGTCAAAGAACGTCAACCCATCAGGCCTCAGGCTCCGAAACCCGATTTCAGACGGCCGTTCAAGAACAGTGCATATCGTCTCGGCGAACGACGGGGATGTCGTGGACGGAGACGTCGATGCGAACGATGCACGACAGCTCTACCCGATGCAGCACGGTGGCCAATGCCCTCATCTCATCGCGGTAGTCGTCGCCCAGGCCCAGGTCGGCTTCGACTCCGCCCACTAACTCGGCCCGCACACCGTCTCCGGTCGGGACGAGGGCGACAATCCATGCGGCCAGATCCTCTGTGACAGCATCCGCTGCATCCAGCAGCGATCCCAGGCCCGGCAGGCGGACCCCGGGACGTCCCACACCGTCGACCCTGATGGTCGGCAGCGACGGATCGGCAGTGTCAAGGTGCTCGAGCACCGTACCGTCGGCATCCAGTGCTGCCAGTCGACCGTCGGACGCCACTGCGTTAACCACCGCCCGACGTTCGACGATCCACACCACCACCGCACCAGGCCAGTCCCGTTCCACCTCGACACCGGCCACTCTCGGAAGGGCCGCCACACGAAGGGCCATCTCGTCGAGGTCTATACCGGTCATCGGCGAACCAACGGAGATCGAGAGAGCCTCCAGCACGGAGGATTCCTTCAGATTCGATGAGGTCCCCACGATCCGAATCTCATCGACATCGAGCAGTTCAGTGCGTGTGGCGGCGAACAAACCCACCGCCGTGACAATCAGCGAGAGTGCCACCCAGGCCACGACGAGGCCTCTACGACGAGGAGTAGGCGAAACGGTTGAGCCAGTGTCCTGACCAGTGTCCTCACCAGCGTCCTGACCAGTGTCCTGACTGGTCTCCATCAGAAGCCGACGAGCACGGTCTCAAACTCGAGAGTGACTCCGTGGACCTCGCTCACCAGTCGAACCACCTCGGCCATGAGACGGACCACGTCGTCAGCCGATCCGCCCTCGTCGACCTGGATGAAGTTCGCATGCCTCTTGGACACCTCGGCCGTCCCAATTCGAAGCCCCCGACCGCCGGCCGCATCGATCAGCCGGCCGGCTGAATCGTCGGACGGGTTGGTGAACACCGACCCGGCATTCTGTCCACCGGGCTGATTGGCCCGCCTCCACCGCACGATCTCGGCCAGACGGGCCTCGCCCGCCGCCCGGTCGCCGAGAGGGAGTCCAAGCTCAACGGACACTACGACCTCGTTCCCGGCCACCGACGAGCTCCGATAGCCCAGTGACAACTCGTCCACCGCCCGGGTTCTACGTAGGCCGGTGGTCAGATCCACCGTGGAAGCGCAGACGAGGACCATGGACATGTCGGATCCATGGCCACCAGCATTCATTCGAACGGCACCCCCGATTGATCCGGGCACCCCGACCGCCCACTCCATGCCGGCCAACCCCTCGGCTACCGTGCGCCTGGCAACCACCGGAAGGCTGGCTCCCCCACCAGCACGGACCGTCCCGCCACCCGTCTCCAAGTCGACCACCACCTCATCGAAACCGGGCCCCAGTTGAACGGCCAGTCCGGCGAATCCGTCGTCGGAGACGAGCAGGTTCGATCCTCGACCCAACACCAACACTGGGATCACCCCAATGCCAGATTCTCTACCAGAAGCGAGGCCCGCCTTGGCGACGGCTCCGACCACCCGTTCCAGCTCGGCGACATCAGCAGGCCGGACGAACCGGGCGGCGGCCCCGCCCACCCGATAAGTCGTCAATGCCCCTATGGGATGACCGACCCGGACACCTTCCAGCAGGCCCGCCGATAACAACGCTTCGTCCAATGCGCCAAAGTCCTGTACCTCGGAGGCCGCTCCGGGAACCTGTTCAGGCATCTGCTGCCCCATGGTGCACCAGCCGCTCCCTCAGGTCGGTGGGAACCGAGGTCAGGTCACCCGCCCCCATGGTCAGGCAGAGATCCCCATCCCGGAGTTGGGCTACCAGTGCGTCCACTAGGTCGTCGCGACGAGGCGCATATCGGACGTCTAGATCTGGCAGGTCTCTACGGACGGCGTCCACCACCAGTTGGCCGGTGATCCCCGGGCGGGGCGCCTCCCCGGAGGGGTACACGTCGGTCACGAAGAGCAGATCCACCCCCTCGAAGGACGGCCCGAAGGACGACCAGAGCGCTTCGGTCCGACTAAATCGGTGGGGTTGGAAGACAGCCACCAGACGACCGAAGTTGCCGGTGCGGGCCGCCCGAATGGTGGCTGAGACCTCGGTGGGGAGGTGGGCGTAATCGTCCACCAAGGTCACCCCACCGGCCCGCCCCCGATGTTCAAATCTTCGGGCCACGCCGCCGAAACGCCCGAGTGCGTCGGCCACGGCCAGCGGATCGGCCCCGACAAGCAAGGCCAGGACGATCGCCGATGCAGCATTTCGCGCGTTATGTAGGCCGGGAACAGGAAGCGCCACCGACACGGCGGCCCCGGGTCCCCGCAGGACGAACCCCACGCCGTCCCATGACTCCTGGAGTTCGGTGATCATCCAGTCGGCATCGTCCGACGTTCCCACCGTGCAAACATCGAGACCATTCCGTCGGGAGCGTTCGGCCAATGCCGCTCCCTCGGAATCATCGATGCCGATCACCACCGGACCGTCCACACCCCTGACGAACTCATCGAATGACGATCGCAGCGCCTCGAACCCGCCATGATGCTCAATGTGATCCGGTTCCAGGTTGGTCACCACAGCCAACTCTGGTTCCAGTCGGAGAAAAGAGCCGTCGCTCTCGTCCGCCTCCACCACGAACAGGTCCCGACTGTCCCACGCCGCCCCAGTTCCAATCTCGTTCACGTCGCCGCCGATGACGAACGACGGTCGGAGTCCCGCCCCACGGAGGGCCAGAGCCAGCATCGATGACGTAGTGGTCTTGCCGTGGGTACCCGCCACCGCCACCGTCATACGGAGACGGGAGATGGCGCCTAGAACCTCGGCCCGACTCAGTAACGGAACTCCCCGATGGACGGCCTCCCGACATTCCGGATTGTCGTCAGGCACCGCTGTCGACCGGGTTACGACGTCGGCCTCCCCGACATGGGCCGCGTCGTGTCCGATATGAACCTCGATGCCCTGTGCCCGGAGACGATCCAAACCGGTGGTGGCCTTCAGATCCGATCCCGAAACCCGGTGTCCCATGGTGGCGAGCACCTCGGCAATCGCACTCATGCCGGCACCGCCGATGCCGATCACGTGGACATGCACGATCGACGCAAGATCCAGGAGACCATCACCGCTCATGATGACGAGTCCCCCGAGACGAGTCGACCATCCAATAGATCCGCGACCATCTCTACGACACGATCGGCAGCATCGGGAACCCCGACCGATCGAGCGCCGTCCGCCATGGCCTCCAATGAGGTCGGACTGGCCAGCAGCACAGACAGTTCAGCTTTCAACCGGTCTCCATCCAACTCTCCGTCAGGCACCAGTCGCGCCCCGCCACACCGCTCGAGGTGTTCGGCGTTAGCCGTCTGGTGGTCACCGGGAGCGCCGGGCAGCGGTATCAGAATCGACGGCACGCCAATGGCTGACAACTCGGCGACGCTTGTCGCCCCGGCCCGGCACACCACCAGGTCCACGGCGCTCAACACGGTCGGCATGTCGGCCTCGTATTCCACCGGGCGATACTCGACCTCCGGTCCTGGCGAACCGGCCCGTTCCCGAGGGTCGTTCCAGCCTCGGGCGCCCACCACGTGCTCGATAACCACCGGACCACCCGTCCAGTCTTCCACCGCACCCGCCGCCGCACGGTTGATGCGCCGTGCGCCAAGAGATCCACCAAAGACCAACACGAACGGCCGGCCGTCGACACCCAGGGCCTTGCGAGCGGACCGGCGATCGGACGCCCCTTCGCCGGGACTCCGTCGACCGTACGCCACTGTCTTGACGGCACCACGGACAGGGTTCCCGGTCACCGTTGAGCGGGGAAGGTCCGTGCCCGGAAACGAAACCGCGCAGGCCCGGGCGAAGCGGCCGGCCAGTCGGTTAGCCGCACCCGGCACGGCGTTCTGTTCGGCCACCAGCAGCGGAACACGCAGGATGATGGCAGCAAGGGAACACGGCACGCTGGCGTAACCACCAAGGGACAACACCACGGCCGGTCGGCTACGGACCAATAGCACCAATGCCTGCAGGAAGGCCAGTGCCAGGCCGGAGACCGCTAACAGGTTGGCCGGCGTCAGCGTCCGTTGGATGCCCCGCCCCGGAAGAACGGTCAGGCCGAAGCCTGTCGGAGGCACCAGGTCGACCTCGATCCCCCGTCGACTACCGACCAGGTGCACCCCCGAGCGGTCCGCCACGACGCCCCGGTCCACCAGCGCCTCGGCAATGGCCAGCCCTGGTAACACATGCCCGGCCGTACCACCCCCGGCGATCAGGATCCTTCGAGCCTCCGACCCGCTCATGGCGTCTGCCGGGCCACGTTCAACAGGACGCCGTACGCGGTCAGGGTGAGAACCATCGAACTCCCGCCGTAGGAGACGAACGGCAGAGGCACCCCGGTGATGGGAAGCACACCCAAGACTGCACCGATGTTCACATAGGCCTGGATCATGATCCAGGTCGTGATGCCGGCCGCCAGTAGTTGGCCTAGACGATCGGGAGCATGAAGCGCTGTGTTCAGGCCGACTAGGCCGATCACCAGGTAGACGAGGATCACGCCGAGGGCCGCCACGAAGCCGAGCTCCTCTGCCACGATGGCGAAAATAAAGTCCGTCTCAGCAAACGGCAGGAAACCCCACTTGGCCCGACTGGCCCCCAGGCCCATGCCCCAAAGCCCGCCGTTTGACATGGCAACCCCGGCCTGGATGGCCTGCCAACCGGTGTTGAGCGGGTCGCTCCACGGGTCGAACATAGACAGCAGACGCTCGCGTCGGTAGCCGGCGGTCATCGTCATGGCCCCCAGCATGCTGACGCCCAACGCTGCGGTTGCCCCCACAATGGCCAGTCGCAGTCCGGCGAAGAAGAGCAGCGAGGCGGCGATGGCCCCCAGGATCATCGTGGTTCCCAGGTCAGGTTCGGCGTAGACGAGCGCACCCACTCCGCCCAGCACGGCGGCAAGCGGCAGAATTGTGCCCCGAAGGTCATTTACCGGTCGACTCGAGAGGAGGACCGACCCGTAGAGAATGACGGCCAGTTTGGCCAACTCTGATGGCTGGAAGGTAGCGGCACCGACGCCGATCCACCGGGACGAACCGTTGGCCCGAATACCAATACCCGGGATGAAGACGGTCAGCAGCAGTACCACCGAGCCGACCAGGAGCCAGACAGCCATCGGCTTCAGTCGCCGGTAGTCGAGCCTCGAGGTGGTCACCAGTCCAGCCAGACCCAGCACAACCCAGATGAGCTGGCGGCGCTGGTGGTACCAGGCATTGCCGTGGATTCGGAGGTCCTGAACCGATGCCGCCGAGAGGACCATCACGATGCCCAGCAGGACCATCAGCATGGCCATGAAGGCCAGCACCACGAAGCGTGCTGGACGGCGTGACCGATACGTCGACGCGCCTAACTCTCGAGACCGACGTTCATCGGTAGTCACGACGTTCACGCCCCGGCCCCATCCAAGGAACGCACGATCCGTCCGAAATCAAGGCCACGTTCCACATACGATCCGTACCAGTCGAACGACGAACAACCCGGGGAGAGCAGCACCGTTCCGGAACCGTCGGCTGCCCCGTGGGCCAGGGCCACCGCCTCGTCCATCGAAGTGGCCTCGTGGACGGGACAGCGGCCGGTGAACGCCTCGACGATCTCGTCGGCCGCCTCACCAATGGCCACCACGGCCCGGGGTCGGGACCTGCCCAGCACAGCGAGGTCCACACCCTTGTTACGCCCACCGGCGATCAGGACCGATCCCGGCAGTCCGGCCATGGCGGTCAGCGTGGCGTGCGGCGTGGTGGCCTTACTGTCATCCACGAACCGGACGCCCTCAATCTCGGCCACCAGAGCCATCCGGTGTGCCAATCCGGCGAACCCGAGCAGAGTCTCGGCGCAGGCCGTCCGGGAAGCTCCGGCGCGGATGGCCAGAGCAGCGGCCGCCTGAGCATTGTCTAGGTCATGGGGCAGCGAACGCATCAGCGCGGCCACCTCGATGAGGGGCTCGTCGTTCACGATCAGAAGAGCGGACGATCCCTCACCGTCGACTCGGCAGGGCGTCTCAACACCCCCGAACAACAACGCCCCCTCGGGAGCGTGGGCCATGACCACGGGATCGGAAGCATTGGCCACCGCATCCGCTGGCCGGGCTACCCCTTCGAAGATCCGGGCCTTAGCTGCCTCATAGGCGGAAGCGTCCGCGTGTACGTCAAGATGGTCCGGCGCGAAGTTCAGCCACCCGGCGGGCGACGCCTTGAACATATTGGCGTGACTAAGACGGAACGAAGAGGCTTCGACCACGAAGGTCGACACCTCTCCGTCATCGATGGCCGCCACAAGCGGCGTATCGGTGTTCCCGGCCGTCAAGGTCCGAATGCCGGAACGTTCCAACATCTCCGCCACCAGAGTCACCACCGTGGTCTTCCCGTTGGTACCGGTAACAGCGCAACGGGGACGGTCGTCCCAGCGGGCTGCCAGATCAGACTCATCGATCACCGGGACCCTGGCCGCCCGGGCCGCGGCATGGCAGGGGTGGGAATCGGGAACCCCGGGACCCATGACTACCTCACTGATTCCATCCAGCAATCGTGGCCACTCGTCGGCCGCCGGCGCCTCCACCAGCGACACACCAAGGCGATCCGCGCACTGGCGGGCCGCACCACCAGGCGCATCATCTACGGCCACCACATAGAACTCCCGGCGGACCAGGGCATCCAGCACAGCCCGACCGGCTACTCCCAGTCCGAGGACCAGAGTGGTTGCGTCGCTCATCCGCCGAGCCCGTCGGCCACCCCGGCCGACAATGAATCGGCATAGAAAATCCCCAGACCTGCAGCCGTGCAGAGTCCCGACATGATCCAGAACCGGATGATCACCGTGGTCTCGGGCCATCCGCTCAGCTCGAAGTGATGGTGAAAGGGCGCCATCCGGAAAACCCGGCGACCACCGAACAGGCGGAAGCTCGCGATCTGCACGATCACCGACACCGTTTCGGCCACGAACAACCCGGCCACGATGGGCAACAGTAGGTGCGTCCCGGTGGCCAGAGCGAGGGTGGCCAGGCCCGTACCAATGGCCAGGGACCCCGTATCGCCCATGAAGATCCGGGCCGGAGCGGCGTTCCACCACAGGAAGCCCAAGCAACCGCCGGCCATGGCCGCTGCTACCACCGCCAAGTCCAGGGCATGGGCGATCTCGTAGGTCTCGGGATACCGAAACTGCCAGAAGGCGATGACGGTGTAGGCACCGAAACAGAAGGTGCCCGCCCCGGCCGCCAGGCCGTCTAGGCCGTCGGTCAGATTGACGGCATTGGCCGAACCGATGATGAGGAGCACGGCCCAGATCGACCAGAGAATCGAACCCAGTTCAATACCCGGCTGGTCGAAACGGGTGACAGACAGCGTGGTGTGGGTCGGTGCGTGTTCCAGCATCAGTACAGCGAAGGTAAGAGCCACTGCAAAGAGCCCGAGCATCTTGGCCCGCTTGTTGAGACCGAGGTTGCGCTCACGCACTACCTTGATCCAGTCGTCCATCAGCCCGACCACTCCCCCACTGATGATGGCCAGCATCACGAAGATTCCAGTGCGGGTATAGATGCCTCGGTAAAGGTCGCTCAGGACATAGCCCAGAAACGCCCCGCCGATGATGGCCAGTCCTCCCATGGTCGGCGTACCGGCCTTGGTGACGTGACCCTCCGGACCGTCGTCTCGGATGGGCTGGCCGAGCCGCAGACGGGTTAACCAAAGGATCAGCACGCGGGTACCGATGAGAGATACCACCATGGCAATGCCGGCTGCCAACAGGATCCGGATCACCGCTCTACCCCCGGACCGGACCCACTGTCCATTATCCGTGACCACTCCTCGACGACCACCGCGCGGTCGTCGAATGGGAGTTGAAGACCCGCCATCTCCTGGATGGTTTCGTGACCCCGGCCCGCCACCACGATCAGATCGGCGGCCGACGCTGCAGCCAGAGCGACGGCGATGGCACGACGACGGTCGGGCTCCACGAGCGGATCGGGTCGTTCCATTCCCGCAAGGATGTCCGCTATTACCCCCTCAGGTGGTTCACCCCTCGGATTGTCCGACGTGACGACCACGACATCGGCGGCTTCGTCGGCCATCTGACCCATGAGCGGCCGCTTCCCGACATCACGATCACCACCGCATCCGAACACCACCAGCAACCGCCCAGGTGCTGACGCACGCGCTTTGACCTGACCGTCCAGAACCTCCCGGGCGGCACCCAGTACCGCCGAGAGGGCATCGGGCGTGTGGGCGTAGTCGACGATCACGGTCGGACCGTCGGCCAACAGGACCGGCTCGAAGCGTCCGGGTACGGGAGGGGCAGCTGCGAGGCCGGCAACCACCTCGTCCTCCTCGCATCCCAGAACCATGGCCAACTCAGCAGCCACCAGCGCGTTAGTAACGGTGAACCGGCCACCGGTGGCTACCCGCACGGTCCGGCCCCTCCAGGTCAACGTGCATCCGTCGGGCCTCAGATCGGCATCGGTTCCTACTGGATCGACCCGTACGACTAACAGACCCGCCGCTTCGGCCACCGATGCCATGCGTGTACCAGCGGCATCGCCCACGTTCACGACCGCGTGGTTTGAGAAGCCTTCCTCGAACAGCCGGGCCTTGGCCGCCTCGTAGACGGCCGGGGAACCATGGAAGTCCAGGTGGTCACGTCCGAGGGTCGTGAACCCCACTGCGGCAAACGTGGTTCCATCCACCCGATGCTGGGCCAGAGCATGGGAGGAGACCTCAATCGCAGCCGCCTCGACACCGTCATCGACCCAACCGGCGATGGTGGCCTGAAGGTTCGTCGCCTCCGGCGTGGTCCGCTCGCCGGACAAGGTGCCCCATGACCCTGCGCGGCGGCCCGAGGTCTCGAGGATGAACCGGAGTAGGTGGACGACGCTCGTCTTGCCGTTGGTGCCGGTCACTCCCACAAGGTCAAGGGCCCTTGACGGCCAACCGTGGAGCGCCGCAGCCACCGGTCCGATGACGGCGCGCACCGAAGGCACGATCACCGTCGGTACCGTTGCGTCCCCGATTGACCGCTCAGCCAGGACCGCAACAGCACCGGCGGACACCGCTTCGGCGACGAAGCCGTGTCCGTCATGGGTGCCACCGGGGATACAGCAGAACAGGTCACCATCGGTGACCTCCCGTGAGTCATGAACTACGCGGAGCACATCGGGATCACCGGTCGAGCCACATGGTTTCAGACCGGCTGTAGTAAGCAACGCGGCGAGCCGCACGTCAGCCTCCGGTCGAAGTAGCGGCCGTCTCAAACGCAGCTTCGTCGAGCAACCGCTGGTGTGCAGGCGTTACGGCCCGTACTCGACCGGCCTGTTCGAGACCCGCACGTTCAGATTCCGAAGGGATCCGTAGGCGACGGACCGCGAATTGGGCGAACTCCGAGAAGATCGGCGCAGCGGCCCTCCCTCCGGAGTAGTGGGCCAATGACGGCTCGTCGACCACCACAAGAACCACTAGTCGGGGATTGTCAGCCGGTAAGAACCCCGCGAAGCTGGCCACGTAATCACGGTCGCCCTCAGACCCGTAGCCGCCTTCCGGACGGGTCTTCCAGGCGGTCCCGGTCTTGCCGGCCACCCGGTAGCCGGGTACAGCGGCACGGGTGCCGGTGCCCGACTCAACAACCCCTTCCATCATCGCCACCACCTCGGAGGCCACCGTGGACGGGATAACCGTGGTGGTACGACCGGCACGGCGTGGCTCGAACATCCCCTCATCGTCCCGCGTTCCGAGCACCAGAGTGGGCGCGGGTCGAATTCCGGCGTTGGCCAGAGTGGCGTAGGCAGTGAGCATCTGTATCGGGGTGGTCGACACGCCCTGACCAATGGCGATGGTAGGGAGTGACGTTCCGGACCAACCCGACAACGTCAAGAGACTGCCGCCCGATTCTCCCGGAAAGTCGAGTGCCGACACCCGACCCAGGCCGAACTCGCGGAACTTGGCGTGGAGGGCCTCTTGGCCGAGATCAGTGGCCCACATGATCGTTCCGACGTTGGAGGAACGCCGTAACACGTCGGCTACGGAAAGGTCGACCGGATCGTGTAGTGGCGCATCACGGAATGTGGCGTCATGGACATCGATCCGACCCGGAACTTCCCGGACGGTGTCCGGCGAAGCGACCGCCGCATCCAGCACGGCGGAGAAGGTGAGCGGCTTAACTATGGAACCGGGTTCGTACGTCCACGTTGCGGCCCGGTGCTCACCAGAGGTCCGAATCTCGCCATCGTCGCCACGGACGACGGTGGCCGACGCCATTATCTGACCGGTAGCCGGGTCCATGGCCACCAAAATTCCGCTCTGCCCTCCGGTCCGCTCGACACCCTCGAATAGGAGTCGTTCGGCCTCGAACTGGAGTGCACGATCGATGGTGAGCACCAGGGTTCGTCCATGCGAGGGGGGTTCGACGTTGTACTCACCCCCCGGGATCGACGCTCCCCTCAGGTCGCGTTCCACAATCTTCCGACCGGGGACACCAGAGAGCAGCCCGTCGTAGACCAGCTCGAGACCGCTGATACCCACCGAGTCGATGTTGGTCCGACCGAGGACCCCCAACGCCGACCGTTCACCGGGGCGGACACGGGCCCGCTCCTCCATAATTCGAACCCCCGGTAAGTCGAAGTCCATGGCCGCTGCGGCCACCGCCGGATCGAGGTGGCGTCCGAGATAGGCGAACTGTCCGTCACCGGAAAGTCGGCGCTCGAGGAAGTCGATGTCTTCATCCAAAACAGAGGCGAGTAGACGCGCTACCTGGCGCGGATCTTCCACGGCCTGCGGGTTGGCGACCAACGACGGCAACGGAAGCGAGAGTGCCAGATCAACGCCGTTGCGATCCACGATGGCTCCCCGAGCGGCGGTAAGCGCCACTGACCGGATCCGCTGGGACTCGCCATAGGTCAAAAAGCGGTCCGGCTCGGCGATCTGGACCACGGCCAGCCTCCACACGAGGAGGGATGCAGCGACGAGCAGCAGCCCGCCGACGAATACCAGACGACGGCGTAATCCGATTTGAACGGCACGAAGGGGAACCTGGCGTGCCGCGCCGCGCCCCTCCGCCACGGTGGGGTCCGGCCGACGACTCACCGGTCTCCAGAGGCAAAGGGATCGCCGATCGGCGCCGCGAGCCCGGATTTCGGATCACCCGATAGGACGAGGTCCAACTGGAGACGTTCAGGCGGCGGCACCATTCCGAGACGGCCCTCAGCCACCCGGAGGATCCGATCCGGACTCTCAAGACGCGCCACTTCGTTACGCAGCACCTGTGCCTGCTCGAGTCCGGACTCCAGCCGACGCTCCAGGCGATCGAACTCGAATTGGTCGCCGATGACCACCACATGGAAGTTGGCCAGCACCAGCAGACCTGCGAAGAAGGCGGCAACTGCTAATAGACCGACCACACCGAACCGGGTCCCACCCATCGTGCGGGCTAGTCGCTGTCCCGCGAGCCGCTGCCCGGCCGTCCCTTGAGGAGGTGGGACCTCAGCAACGGGACCTATCGGAGTGGGCCGAGGTGTCCGGACCGGGCGAAGTACGGCCGTCATGGTGTCGCCACCTGACGTTCGACCCGTTCCACAGCCCGAAGTCGGGCGCTAACAGCACGGGGATTGACGGTGGCCTCGTCGTCACCCGGCGTCCAGCCAGCACGGCGAGCCATGACGACCGTCGGTTGGGCACCGCAGACGCAAGGGAGGCGCGGAGGGCAGGAGCACCCACCGGTGGCCGCCCGGTCGAATTGGTGTTTCACGATCCGGTCCTCGCCCGAGTGATAGGACAGGACCGCTCCCCGACCGCTGATCACCAGGCGTCGAATCGCCTCGTCGATGGCTCCCGCCAATTGGTCTAGTTCACCGTTGACCTCAATGCGGATGGCCTGGAAGGTGCGCTTGGCGGGATGGCCACCGCGGCGCCGGGCTGGGGCCGGAATCGCCTCACGTACCAGTTCGGCGAGTTGGGCCGTGTCGGTCACCGGTCGGGCGGCAACCACCGTCCGGGCGATCCGCCGGGCGTGACGTTCATCGGCGTACCAACGGAGGACCCGGGCCAGGTCCGCCTCGTCGTACTCATTGACGACCGCTGCAGCCGTGAGCTCCTGACGGCGATCCATTCGCATGTCCAGCGGGCCGGCCTCCCGATAGCTGAACCCCCGGTCCGCTTGGTCAAGTTGCGGAGAGGACACGCCAAGGTCGAACAGGAAGCCCGAGATTCGTTCCACGCCGACGGAATCCAGGGCTGTCGAGAGGTCACCGAAGGCCGAACGGTGCAACACCACCCGGTCACCGAAGGGAGCGAGGCGTTCAGCGGTGGCAGCCAGTGCGGCGTCGTCACGGTCAAGGCCCAGCACAGTCAGGTCGGGCCGTGCGGTGAGGACGGCTTCGGCGTGGCCTCCTCCACCGACCGTGGCATCCAGGATCACCCCTGCTGGTGCCTCCATCAACACTTCAAGGACCTCGGAACACATCACCGGAACGTGGTGAAAGGCCGACGATCCTGGGCTCTCGACCCTCAACTCTTCATCGAACTGCTCTGTCATGGTCCGGGCCGCATCCGTACCTGTCCGACCGCCTCGGCGCCTCGGCCCCGAAGCTCGTCCCTCGACCGTCCCCCGATCAGGCGGCACCCGTCGGGATGTCTCCCCGAGTCGGGCTAGATGGCAAGCGGGCGGAGTAGGGGCCTCCCATCCTGCCGATCGGGGGACGGTCCAGGGACGAGCCAAACGGCGTCGGTCGTCCTGGTCTTCAGATCGCGTGGGTGCTGGTCGTCTCCTGTGTTCGGTGTGTCGTGTTCGGTGTGGTCTCCGGCCTGCTCCAGTCAGGTCGAGGCGAGCCGGTGAGGGGTGATCAGATCCCGCCGCCGCGCAGGAATAGGTCGGCCACCGACTGATCGAGGTCGGCAGACATGGCCGCCCAGGTCTCGGCATTCCAGATCTCGAGGGATTCGACCGCTCCGCAGACCATGACGTCGTGCTCGAGGGAGGCGAAGGTACGCAGTCGTTCGGGAATGGTGATACGCCCCTGGGCGTCGGGCCGGACGATGCTCGACGCGTGGGCCACCTGCTTAGGAGAGAGAGGATCAATCTCGCCCGCTCGGACCTGCTCACCGAGACGACCAATCATCTTCTCGAAGCGTTCGGGCTCCCAGAGCGAGATACATCCGGCGTTCGGCAGCAGATAGGCCGATTCGGCAAAGTGGCTGCGGAACCGGGCGGGGAGTACGAGTCGGCCCTTGTCGTCCAGCGTGTGGTCGTGGGTTCCCACGAAGACCATGTCGATGCCTCCCCTCTGCTCGTCCGGTGGTGTCGATTTCCGTGGGGGGGAGGGAACCGGTACCGTTCACTGCTAGGTCCCCACTACTCCCCACAAGGCCCCACTCTAACCCTTTTCCACCCCTTCAATGCAAGTAGCCCCCACCACAAATCGCGTAATTCCCATCACAGGCGCGCGCGGGCCCTGGACCTGCAGGAACTGCACCGGGAGCTCGGCTCAACCGGTGGAGGAAATGGCCTCCATGAAGGCGTCGAAAAGGTGATCCGCCGCGACGACACCCGTAGTGTCGACATCGGCCACGCCGGGAATCACCACACCGGAAACGGTGGCCTGGACCTCGGCCAGCAACTCCGCACGTGGCACTAGGCCGAGCAAGTCGATCAGAGGGGCCACCGATCGCGTTGCGGCATCGGCCCCCAGCAGCACCGCACACTGGAACCGGGCTCCGCTCCGGTCCCGCCGCTGGCTGATCCCCACCACCTTGCGACCTTGGGACACCACCTCACCGGCGGCCCGGCTCACGAAGCACACGGCCCGGCCGGCCAACCCGCAACAGAACGAGCCTCGATGGACATCGGTCTCCACGCCCGATACGGCCAACGCCTCGGACCAGGCAGCTCCCAACCACATGGACGACCGTCCCACGTCGTCATTCCACAATGGATCATTCCGTGGCACCAGCACATCGACCCAGAGGAGTCCGTCGTGTTCCAACAGGACCGCTCCCCCGCCTGACCGGCGTCGGACCACGTCCAAACCCTTCGCGGTTGCTCGATCGACCAGCCCGGAAGGCGCCCGTTGGCCGCTCCCCAGCACCACAGTTGAGTGGGACACCCGGTGACGCAGTACCGACCGCTCAGAGATCTCTCCCACCGGTCCGTGTCGGTCAGCCACCGAGCCCACCGGCCAACGCACGTTCCATCCGGTCATTCAGTCACCCGGGAAGCGTCGAACCCATTGCAGCCACACGATGACGTCGTGAACCGACGGCGCCGCCGTCGGATCGCCGTACTGCGTGGTCGTCCGAAAGGCCGCATAGGCCCGAGCCGGTACTGGAAGGAACGGGGGACGCCGCCACCAGTGCCGATCAGCCAGACGGTGGGCCTGCCGAAGGGCCACGCCCCACAAGACGGGGCGCACCGCTACCGCCGCCGCTATCCGTGCAAACCACCGAACGCCCATCAGTTGCAATCCTCCCCCAAGGGAGGGGCGTTGGAAAGCACACCGTCGCCACGGTGGTGGTGCCACACTGCCGCCGCCCCCACCAACGGGCCGTCGGCCCCCAGTCCGGCCGGCACGATGCGCGCACCCCGGGTGAAGGACAGACCACACCTCTCACGAAGCGCCTCCTCGGCCGCATCAAAAAAGGGGGCGCCGAAGCCGAGAGCCACCGAACCGGCTACCACTACCAATGGGAGGTCGAGCAGGTTCACCACGTCGGCTACTCCCCGACCCACCATCATCCCAACCCGACGACGAACCTCGTCCGAGGCCTCGGCGGCAGGTGCACCGGTGGCCAGAGCAATCGCCGTCCCCGACGCCACTGCCTCGAGGCAACCCCGGGACCCGCAGGCACAATCCGGGCCGCCGGGGTCCACCACGAGGTGGCCGATATGGCCAGCGTTGTCGGTGGCGCCATCGACCAGGCGACCGTCGAGCACGATCCCCCCACCGACGCCGGTCGAGACAACCATCGCCAGGAAGTTCCGGTGGCCGGCCGCCGCCCCGCACCAGCCCTCACCAAGAGCCAACGCCTTGGCGTCATTGTCGACCACGACGTCCAGCCCGGACCGCTCGGCCAACAGGCCCGCCAACGGAAGGTCGTCCCACAGGGGAATGTGCAACGGGGACATCCGTCGGTCACCCGGCCCACCCGCCATCGGGCCGCCGCATCCCACGCCGACTGCATCAGCGCGGTCGACGAAAGGTTCGACTATGGACCAGAGCGCTTCGAAGGTGCCGTCGATCGTTTGTTCACCGTCCAGAGGTACGGGACCAGGGTCAGCGTCGACATCGGCAAACGCGACGGTTGCGCTCTGGCGTTGGTCGATCAGCCGACCATCGCCGTCCACCAGACCCGCAGCCAACTTGGTCCCACCCACGTCGATGGCCAGCACCGTGGGTCGGCGGTCGGCTCCTCTGGTCAGATCCGGCCACCCTCACCGCGCCGGAAACGGTCACGCATCCGATCGCGGGCCCGAGCCCGGGTTCCGCCTACCGCATCGCGCAAGGAGGCAGTACGTCCGGAATCGGCGACCTGTCGCAGACCGGTACGGCCGACCTGTCGGGCGTCGCGTTCGAGACGAAGTGCCGAACCCAACATGACCAAAAAGCCCACAAAGGCCAGCATGTACGACGTCGAAAGGGTCGCCACCATCAGGGTGACCCCAGCTACGAATCCACCAACCGCCCACTTCATGGACCGCAACGGCTGGGTATAGACCGTCGTCTCGCTCACCTCGCGGACCAGACGGGGATCCGTCTCAATGAGACGTTCCTCCATCTCGCTGAGGATGCGTTCCTCTTCCTCGGAAAGTGGCACCCCTCAAGCATCGCACAGCGGCGCGCGAGCGGCAACGCGTCCGCTCATCGAAAACGGGGAACCGACGGGTCAGACGTCGGGCCCCCACTGGCTGTCACCGATCTCCTTAGGTCCCAGTTCGTCAGCTACCGCCGGTCCAATGGCACTGTTCCCGAAGCGCTCCCGGATCTCATCCACAGCTCCCTCGGCGGCCCGCCAACCGGGCGCCCGTCCCTCCGCGACCTCGATGTCATTGAAGCGGAGTTGACGGACCGAACCGTCCTGGAGATTGCCAAGCGAAACCCCGAGAAGACGGATCCCCGGGGTGGTGTCCACTGAATCCACCAGTCCGGTGGCCACCTCGAGGATCTCCACGGCCAGGTCGGTCGGGTCGGCAAGCGTGTGGCTACGGCCCATCGTGGTGAAGTCCGGGTAGCGCAGTTTCACCGACACCGTGCGTCCGGCCACCCCTGTGGAGCGGGCCCGACGGGCCACCGCGTCAACCATACGAACGAGGTGGCGGCGAATCTCCAGCGGGTCGGCTAGGTCCCTGGCAAATGTCTCCTCGTGCCCGATCGACTTGGTGACCTGCTCGGGTTCCACCGTGCGATCATCGATTCCACGGGCGAGACGCCAGAGTTGGCTGCCCACCGTCCGGCCCAGCGCTGAGACCAGCGTGTCGGCCGGTACGCCCCGGAGGTCTGCCACCGTTCGAACCCCAAACCGTTCCAGACGCTCGAAGGTACGCGGACCGACCCCCCACACGGCCTGAACGGGAAGTGGATCTAGAAACGCCTCCACCCCGTCGGCCGCCACCACCGCAATGCCGGTTCCGAACACGGGGCCAGCGAGACCGGCCTTCGGCTTGGCCTGCCCGCTGGCCAACTTGGCCAGAAACTTGTTCGGGGCTACACCGACACTGCAGGTCAACGACTCACTCTCCGAGAGGTCGTTCCTGATGGCTGCCGCTACCTTCTCCGGAGACCCGTGGAGCCGACTGGCGCCCGACACGTCTAGGAACGCTTCATCCAGAGAGAGCGGCTCGACCAGCGGCGTGTAGCGGCGGAAGACCTCCATGATCCGACCGCTTACCTCTCCATAAAGTCGGTGATCACCCCGGAGGAAGACGATGTCGGGGCACAGCCGTCGAGCCCGGGTCGACGGCATGGCCGAGCGGACCCCGAAAGCCCGAGCCTCATACGACGCGGCCGCCACGACGCCACGATCTCCCTCGCCACCGACCACCACCGGCCGACCTCGAAGCTCGGGACGACGCACCACCTCAACGGACGCGAAGAAGGCGTCCATGTCAACGTGCAGGATCGGGGTTTCGGTGCTCACGTTCCCTACTGGTCGACCACGCGCTCTACGACAAGGTCCTCAGCCCGGAGACCCCAGGCGGTGAAACCGTGCTCGCCGCATCGGTCGCGAACCGGATCGCCCAGCCAAGCGGCTAAGGGTTCACTCACCCATACCGGCGCCGTAGCCATCAGGGCATCTACCTCGCCCACATCAACAAATCGGGCGTCCTCCACGATCCCATCCGGGTCGTCGAATGACATCGCCCCGGACCACGAAACGGCCCGGTGGACCACTACGTCCAGCGTCATCTCGCGGTCAGGGAAGTCCACCCTCACGCGGTAGCAGGGCCCAGTCCATCCAGCGACCTTGAGCCCTGTCTCCTCGGCCACCTCACGGGTCAGTGCGTCCAGCGGCACCTCACCCGGATCGACCACCCCGCCGGGAGGCGTCCATTCGACGGCACCACCACGACGTCGGTTGGCCACCAACAGAATCTCCTCAGGCCCCTTGCGCCTTTCGGAAGCGATCACCAGGAGGCCACCGACGACGACCCACTCCCGGGCCTGCAGTTTCCTATCTCCACGATGAGGGTCCCCAGCCGTCGACCACATCTTCCGGGGGTCCTCGTGTTCGGCCATCGTCGCAGTCTGACAGCCGCCCGAAGGGGGCCGGTAGCGTTCGGGCCGTGAACGAACCACGACCAGTCGACGACGCCTCCGCCGAACCGTCCACGTTGGCCCGGGCGTTGGCCCTGCTGGCCATTCTGGCAGCCGGGACCTGTGGAGGCCTCGTGGGCCACTCGGTGACCGACCTGCAATGCGCCGAGGGTTGCCCCATGCTGGCCGGGTCAATGGGACTCGTCGGCGCGGTCCTGGCGGCGGCTGGTGTCGCCGTGGTGGCCGTGCTCGCCTTGCGGGCCATGGCTGAGTGGGAGACCACCGAACGCCAACGAACCGCCCGAGACCGCCACCCGGTGGACTGATCCGCCCCACCGTGGCCGATCCCGACACGCTCCGCGACCTTGCCCTAGCGATAGCGCGGGCGGTCGCCCCCGCAATTGGACAGCAGGCCGGACAGGTGGATGTGTCAGCCACCAAGTCAACATCCACCGACCTGGTGACCGAGGTTGATCGCTGGTCCGAGGCGCAGATCGTCAGCCGTATCCTCGACGACCGGCCCGATGACTCGATCCTCGGCGAGGAAGGAACTGGCGTGACCGGAACTTCCGGGGTGCGTTGGGTGATCGACCCCATCGACGGAACCACGGACTTCGTGTACGGCCATCCAGGCTTCTCCATCTCCATCGGCGTGGAAGTGGACGAAAACCCAGTCGCCGGAGTAATCGTGGATCCTCTACTCGGCGACGAGTTCTGCGCTGCGGTCGGCCACGGCACGACCCGCAACGGCGAGTCGGTGCAGGTGAGCAACGTGGACGAACTACCGCGGGCACTGGTGGCCACCGGCTTCTCCTACGACGCCGAGCGCCGGCGTCGCCAGGCCCAGGTGCTCGTCGAGGTGCTCCCCCGGGTGCGAGACATCCGACGGATGGGCGGCGCTGCACTGGACCTGGCTTCGGTCTCGTGCGGACGGGTCGACGCCTACTTCGAGCGGGGCCTGAACCCGTGGGACTGCGCGGCGGGTGCAGTGCTGGTGACCGAAGCCGGGGGTCGGGTAACCGACCTCGAAGGACGTCCCACAACCGGAGAAATGACCGTGGCCGCCCCCCTTGCCATCCACGGACCGCTACTGGATCTGCTCCGATCTGCCGGCGCCGACCGTGTCTAATCCAGCTACCCAGCAGGATTCCTCCGATGGCTCTATTGGAGCCATGGCCGGTAGCGCTATGGAGAAGCGAGACGCCGAGATACACGATGAGGCGACAAGCGGTGCTCCCATGGGGCAGCATCGTGGGGTGAGCACCCGAATCCTGACCGTCGAAGACGACGAACGCATTCGAACTGCTGTCCGCCTAGCCCTCGAAGAGGAGGGCTGGGACGTCGAGGAGACGGCCAGCGGCGAAGAGGCACTCGAGGCGTTCACCCGCCAGCCCGCTGACGTTGTTCTCATCGACATCATGCTTCCCGGCATCGACGGGTTCGAGGTGTGTCGGAATATTCGTCGCCTCGGCGACGTCCCCATCGTCATGGTCACCGCCCGGTCCGACAGCCACGACGTGGTCGCCGGCCTCGAAGCCGGTGCGGACGACTACCTCCGCAAACCGTTCGACCCCAAGGAACTTTCGGCGCGGATACGGGCCCTTCTCCGACGTGTCCGGACCGACGATGGCCCACCGACTCGAATCCAGGTCGGGCAACTGGAGGTCCTGCCCGAGGAGGGCGTGGTTCGCCACGCGGGAGACGACGTCCACCTCACCCGCACCGAATTTCGACTTCTGGTGGAGTTGGCCGCCGCCGACGGTCGGGTACTGAGCCGCGAGGACCTCCTCGAGAAGGTCTGGGGATACGACTATTTCGGAGACGGCCGACTTGTCGACGTCCATGTTCGACGACTCAGAACCAAGATCGAACCCGACCCAGCAAACCCCCGGTACGTGATGACTGTCCGAGGCATGGGCTACAAGCTCCAGACCTGAAACGATCCTCTTGAATTCACCCATGACCGGCAGACCAGTGGCTGATGATGCGAGCCGCCTCGGACTCGGCGGCCGGATCGCCATGCTGTTCGCGGTGGGCGGCCTGTTGGTGTCGAGCCTGTTGGCCGTCAGCACGCTGGTAATGACTCGACGCCAGCTCGTGGAGTCTCGGGAAGGCGCGGCAGCGGCCATGGCCGTTGGTAACGCCACCCGACTCAGCAATCAGCTCACCCCCGACTCCACCATCGAGGACCTTCCGACCATCGCCGACTCGTTGACTCGGCTCGAAGGTGGCCAGCGGATCATCCGACTCGGGGACGACTGGCTCCCCGCTCCCGAGCTGGACCACGACGACCTCCCACTTGATCTCCTCGAACGGCTCGAGCAGCGCGCCGCCGGCCAGGTACTCGCTCCGGTGCGCGGGGACCCCCACTTCGTGGTCGGCATCCCCCTGACCGCATTTGACGCCGATTACTACGCCGTAGTCGATCTGGTCGAGGTCTCCGACACGCTCGATGACCTGCGGATCATCCTGTTGGGGGCTGGCGCGGTGACCACCGTGTTGGCGGCCCTCCTCGGGTCATGGGCCAGCACCCGGGTACTCCGGCCTCTCCGAAGGATCCGGGGGGCTGCCGAGGCTATTGCCGGTGGCCGTCTCGATACCCGGCTCAGCCCGCAGGCCGATCCCGACCTGGATCGCCTCTCGGACTCCTTCAACGAAATGGCCCGAGCCCTTGAAGATCGAATCCACCGCGACGCGCGCTTCGCCTCCGATGTCAGCCACGAACTCCGGAGCCCGCTCACCACCCTCATGGCCGGCGTCGGGGTGCTGGATGCCCGCCGTGACGAGCTCTCGGAGCGGTCCCGTACCGCCCTCGACCTCCTCGTGCAGGACCTGGAACGGTTCAACCGCCTAGTAAACGAGTTGATGGAGATTTCGGGTTACGACGCCGGCGTGGCCGACCTGGACCTCTCCGAGGTGGACGTCGTCCGGTTCCTGCAGGCCACTGTCGCCGCCGACCCAGCACTCGTCCTAACCATCCCGCCCACCACCGGGTCACTGGTCATCAACGCCGACAAGCGGCGTCTGGCCAGGGTCATGGCCAACCTGTTGGACAACGCCCGCCGGTACGGCGGTGGTATCACCGCCGTCATCTTGGAACACGATGAGACAATTCGCATCGCCGTCGAGGACGAGGGACCGGGTATTCCAAAGACGGAGCGCCACGAGATCTTCGACCGGTTCGCCCGCGGCTCAACCGGCGGTCGTCGTGGTGACCACAGCGGCACAGGGCTGGGGTTGAGCCTCGTGGCCGAGGATCTCCGCCTCCACCGGGGACGCGTGTGGGCCGAAGATCGAACGGATGGACGCGAGGGTGCCCGTTTCGTCCTGGAATTGCCGCTTTCCCTGACCCTCGGGAACTCGGAGGTGGAGTGGTGATGCGTGCCATCGTCGGAGCCATCGCTCGAGGGCGGTGGGCAGCACCGGTCCTCGTTGCGGCAATCACGTTTGCCGCCTGTGGCATTCCACTGGACGACGCCACCCGCGATCTGTCCGTTAACCTACCCGACGCCCTCCTTCCGGCTGCGTCGACCACCACCGAGGCGCCGGCACCCACCGAGACCGTGCAGATCTTTCTTGCCCGGGTCGACGCCGCAGACCGTCAGATCTTGGAACCGGTTGACCGAGACATTCAGGGCGACGGCTCGATCAATGTGATCCTGGCCGAGGTATTCGCTGGACCGAGTGCAGATGAACAGGACGCGGGGTTGATCTCGCCGTTCGCCGAGGGCAGCGAGGTGATCGGAACCGTGCTCGAGGACGGACTTCTGGAGGTCCACCTCGACACCCTGGAAGGCTTTCCCCATGACGACAGTGCCGGGAATCGTCTGGCCTTCGCCATGCTGGTCTGCACGGCCGACCGGCTGGTGGCCGGTGCCGAGATCGACCGGGTGGTGGTGTTATTGGAAGGTGAGACCGGGCTGGAAGCGATCAACGTGCCGGTAAGCGACGGCGAACCTCCCGAGGAAGGTGCACCGGTGAGCTGTGCCAACTACCTGTCGTTGCTGCCCGGCCAGCCGGAGGGTTGACACGACCACAGAGGTAGCTCAGGAACCCAAGCGATCGAGAGCGCCTCGGAGGTTTCGGGCCGCCTGACCCATGCGTTGCTCGTTCTCGATGAGAGCGAAACGCTCGAACCCCTCACCACCGGGGCCCAAGCCCACGCCGGGCGATACGGCGACGTTGGCCTCACGCACCAGCAGCGAGGCGAACTCGACCGAGCCCATGCCCGAGTACTGCTCAGGAATTGGGGCCCAGGTGCCGGTCAGCCGGAGGGGGTTCCGACCTCGATCTGTGCCTTGAGGTCATCAATGGCCGCGTGGACGACCTTGGCCTCCAAACGCCGTCGGACGAAGCCCGGCAGCCGAATCAGCAGGTCGACGTCGAGGTCGTACATGACCCGGGTGGCCGCGTCATCTCCCGGGACCGGAAGGAACTCGTATTCGCCGCTCATGCGTTCGAGAAGGTCACCTTCAACGAGTCGCCAGGAGATGCGAAGTGGGTTGGACCCGTAGTTGTAACGCAGCGTGTAGTTGGTGCTTCGCCCCATGGCGGCGGCACGAAAGGCCACATCACCCGGACGGCCCTGATCATCGCGGACAAGGACCGTGGCCTCCTTGATGTCTGGGGCCCACTCCGGCAGGCGTTCGACGTCAAGCACCGTCTCGTAGCAGTCCTCCGGCGTGGCCCGCACGATCGTGTGCTGGCTGGCGTGATCGGTCATCGTCGGCCTCCTCTCGCCCGGACACTACCGGTCGTCGAACTCGCCGTGGCGTTCCCCCTAGTCATTCATGACCGGAGTTCAGCATCGTCAATTCCTGAGCGGAGTCGGGCAGCCAGCACGTCGTAGGAGAACTCGATCTCGGCCCGTTGGCGGGCCCGGCGGCCCATCTCTCGTCGGCGGGTCTCGTCATCGAGGAGGTCAGCCAGGGCATCGGCTACCTGATCCGAGGCGTCGGGACGTGGGACAACCAAGCCGGTTTCGCCGTGGACCACCGCCTCGGCCGACCCACCGCTCTCGCCGGCCACCGCCGGTACACCGGCCGCTGCAGCCTCCACGAAGACGATGCCGAAGCCTTCCTGCTCAAGTCCACCCCATCGGTTTCGACACGACATCGAGAACACGTCGCCCGCTCCGTAGAGGCCCGGAAGGACCTCGTCAGGGACCCGGCCCAGAAGCCTTACAGGAGCACCAGTCGAGGCGATCAACCCCTCGAGGCGCGCCCGGTCGCGTCCCGAACCGGCAATGGCCACCACCACGTCGGGAACCCGGTCACGAAGTCGCGCCGCGGCACGGATGAGGGTGTCCATTCCCTTTCGGGGCACCAACCTACTGACGCTCACCACGAGCGGGGCATCCACCGGTAGGCCCAACTCCTGACGGACCGATGCACGCTCAGCCGAGTCGAGCGGTTGGAACCGGGCCGTGTCGACACCTGGTGGAACTACCACGGTGGGGAGCGACCGGCCGGCCGCCCGTTCAGCCTCAGCCGCCGGGTACCGCCCGGCACAGATGACCAACGACGCCCCCCGCAGGACCCGTCGGAGTAGTTGGCGGGTGCCGGGAAGCCGCCCAGGAACGGTCACCTCGGCCCCGTGCAGCACGACGGCGTAGGGCAGCTCCACCTTCGGGGCGACATGACCCACCGGCAGCGCCGGGTCCCAGATGACCAGATCAGCCCTGTGGGCCTCGGCGAGGCGGCCGACCCGCCGCGACACCATCGGCGTGGGCAACAGGACCGGTTCACGGCTTCGACTCACGGCAAAGTCCTGTGCGGCATCGAACTCGCGAGCACCCTCGTACGGCGTGCTGTGTACCGCCACCGAGTCGGCAGGCAGCCGCCTCCAGAGCTCCCAGAGGTAGGACTGGATGCCTCCAACCTTTGGCGGGAAGTCGTTGGTAACCAGAAGATGGCGCCTCACGACCCCACCCTGCCGGTCAGGGCGGCCAACTCCTCGGCCACGTCGGGCGACGAGTCGTCGATCCCGTCGAGCAAATCCAGCCGGTCCAGTCGACCGGCTGCCCAGACGGCATGGCTGCGAATGAGTGGGTCAGGGTCGGCTAGGGCCCGTCGCATCTGACGCACGACGTCGGGGTCGGTTCTCGATCCCGTGTTGCCTAGTGCCACCAGAGCGTTACGGCGCAGGTACCGAGGGTCACGTTCAGCGATGTACCACCGTCCGAACCGTTTGAGGAGCTCGTCGTCGGTGGCGTCAAGCACGTCGGATAACTCGACGTCCGCTCTGAGGTCCTCCCTTCCCTCGGTGGTCCGTTCGGATCGACCCACCGGGCAGACCTCCTGACAGTCGTCGCAACCGTAGAGCCGCCCGCCGAGGGCTTCACGGAACTCCCTCGGGATGGGGCCCGGCGCCTGGACCAACCAGGCGAGGCAACGTCGAGCGTCGATCACACCGTTGTCGAGGATGGCACCCGTTGGGCAGCCGTCAAGGCACTGTCGGCAGGTACCGCAGCCGTCGTCTAGGGGGGGCGACGGCGCCAGGGGCGCGTCGGTGACCACCGACCCGAGCACGAACCAACTTCCCCGGCCGGGGACCAGCACGTTGGCGTTCCTTCCCCACCAACCCACGCCAGCCCGTACCGCTGCCGCACGATCGACCAGCGAGTTGTCGTCGGCGACCACGACGGCCAACCAACCATCGGACCTGAGCCGCTCGGCCACCTCCTGCAACGAGGCACGAAGGTCGGCGTAGTGGTCGTGGCGGGCATAGGCGGCAATCCGCATCCGACCGGCACCTACCTCAGCCAGCCGGGCCGCCGGGGTCCGTCGTGCACCAACCACCAGGGAGCGTGCCCCGGCGAGGATCCGGGTCGGGTCGGTCGATCGAGCCGGGTTCCGGAAGGTGAACTGCATGCCGCCGTGGAGGCCCTCATTACGGCGTCGTTCGATCTCTCTTCGGACATCATCGAACGGGTGGGCGCCGGCCACGCCAATGGCGTCCAATCCTGCGGACGACCCCACCGCAAGGAGCGAATCACGAAAGGCCTCCGATTCGACGGCAGATTCTGCCGCGGGCTTGTCGGAGGGGTGGCCGATCGACATGGTCTCAGCCTCCCACGCCGATCGGACCCCCGAGGCTGGTCAGGTGCGGTGCGAGTGACGAAGTGGCGGGACCAGGCCAGACTCCCCTAGTACCCGTAACGCCCGGAACTCATCCAGATCGACCACCACGGCGTCGTCAGGGTCACGTGCACACAGGAAGGTCACGATGCAGTCGTCGCACGTGGAGGTATCCCGCTCGGAACAGGTCTCGCAGTCGATCACCAGGACCTCATCGCTCGAGTCCCGGTCGCCTTTCCCGTGCTGGTTCTCATGCTTAATCTCATGTTGATTACTCATGTGGATCATCCTGACGACCGGCTGTGACAGCCCCACTCCCCGGGGACGGTCCCACCACCACAGGTGAGCGGATGACGCTGCTGGCCAACAATGAACGCCGAGGATGCGGCAGCAAGATGCGGCGCCCAGTCGGCGCTCTGGCCTCCGCTTTGGACCATCGTGATCGGTTCCCCTGCCCCTCCTAGTCAACGCACGTCGGGTAACCGAGTTCCGTGGCGGTGAAGTGCGCGGGCTCACACCGTCAACTCCGAGCCACTGGAGTTCTCCACAGGATAAGAACCCGTTCCCAAAGGGCCCGTCCCCAATGAGCAGCGACAAACTGCACTGCGTGACCTCGGGATTCCAACGGATACCCGCCGGATCATGATTGAGCACTGCGGCGACGCCCTGACCGAACCGGTCCGCCGGCCACCCTCCTTCCGGGCACAGCCCGAAACCACAGCGAGACGCTGACTACCGTCTGGCGGTGTCCGATCCCCTCCGCCCCGACTGGTCCTACCTCCGACCCATGGCCTCCATCCTCTCGGGCTCCCCCGCCGTCTCCTTGCTCGGCGTCATCACGGCCACCCTCCTGACCCTGAGCCTCGTCGGATGCGCTCCCGAGGAGTCCGCTACAGACCGGCCAGTGGCCGCCCCAGCCAATATTGGCTGCCCGGGCGAGCCGGTGCCCACCGAACTCACGGTCACCTGCCATCGAATCGAGGTGGAAGGCGCTTCGCTCTCCGTCGCCGTCCTACACGCGCCCGACCCTGACGGGGCACCGGTCCTTTTCCTCCATGGCGGACCCGGCGGTCGGGCCGTCGCTGATCGGGATCGATGGCTTGCTCCCCGGTCGAAGATTCTCGCCAACCACGACGTGGTCCTCGTGGATCAACGAGGCGGTGGCAACTCGACCCCGTCGCTGGACTGTCCTGAGATGGAACACCGCGGGCCACAAGACAACGCTCAAGAGGGTCTGGCCGGAGACCGATCCTGTCGCAACCGGCTGGTCTCGGCTGGATTCGAACCATCCACCGTGACTGTCGGACGGATCGCCGCAGACCTGGTGGCCGTCCGACAAGCCCTAGCTATCGATCGGTGGCATCTTCACGGTGTCTCGTTTGGTACCCGGATCGCTCTCGAGCTCCTCCGCACCGACGACGCCGCCATTGTCTCCCTGGCGCTGGACTCCGTAGTGCCTCCCGACGCCGACGAGACTGCCGACCTACCTGATGGCATCGTCGCCGCTCTCACCAAACTCGAGGACCGCTGCACCGACGACGGTTTCTGTCCCATCGGGGTTCTCGAACCCCTTCGTCGAACGCTCGACCGACTGGCTCACGACCCGACCGTGGTTCAGGTCGACAACCGGTCATTCACCTTCGACGACACTGCCTTCCTGGCCGCGTCCGTCCGAACCCTGAGTCGCCCCGACGGCCCGGTGGCTCTTACAGAAGCCATCGCACTCGCCGATGCCGGACGTCTAGCCGAGGCCGTGGACCGCCTGGCGCCGGTAGACGCATCGGCCGGAACCAGCCGCTCGGCCGGTGACGCCCTGGCCGAGGGGGCGTGGGTAGCGGTGACGTGCGGCGACCAACGCCCAGGCATGAGTTTCGAACCAACCGACCTCAACGATCCAATCCACCGGGCCGAACACGGTCGCTGGTTGGATCTCCGGGCCCGGTGCGCAGCTTGGAAAATTCCGTCCTCCGATCCGGCGACTCGGACCCCGGTGCGATCGGCGGTCCCCACGCTGATCCTGGCTGGCGAACTGGACCCGGTCACCCCAGCCAGATGGGCCGCGACTGTTGCCCGCTGGCTCGATGACGTGGAGGTGGTCGTGTCCCCCCGCTGGACGCACGCACCATCCACCTGGAATTCGTGTGCCGCCCACCTAGTCACCCGGTTCCTCGACACCGGGGACCGCCCGACCGGAGGGTCGACGGACTGCTGACCTCAACTCGAGATCGAGTCCAGAACTACGCCGGCGGAACCGTCGGCGAGTGCCGCCATAGCCCGTTCTAGGCCATCCGCGATCCCGTCGGCGATGCCGGCCACCACTAGGCCGGCCCCAGCGTTCAGGGCCACGATGTCGCGACGTGCCCCGGTCTCCGAACCATCGAACAAGGCCCGGGCGATGTCAGCGTTGCGGTCCGGGCCGCCACCGGCCAGATCGACCGGATCGGCCAATGAGAGCCCGAGATCGGTTGGATCCAACGTCCACTCGGTGACCGCCCCCTCGCGGAGTTCGAGGACCCGGGTCGGCCCGGTCAGGGCAATCTCGTCGAGATCAGCATGACCGGTGACCACCCAGGTGTGGACTGAGTCATTCGCCCGGAAGACCTCGACCATCCGATCGGCCAGAGCAGGATCGGCGGCACCTATCAGCTGGCGGAGGGGCTGTCCGGGGTGGGACAGCGGGCCTAGGACGTTGAACACCGTCGGAATCCCCAGCCCAGCGCGGATGGGCCCGGCGAACCGCATCGCCGGATGGAACGTCCGGGCGAAGGCAAACCCGATCCGGTGCTTGACCACCTGTGCGGCCAACTGCTCCGGAGCAATGTCGATATCGACGCCGAGAACCTCGAGGACATCAAAGGCGCCCGAGGTCGACGAGGCCCGACGGTTCCCGTGCTTGCAGACCGTTGCTCCTCCTCCGGCGGCCACGAAACAGGCCATGGTTGAGACGTTCAGGCTGGCCTCGCGACGACTAGCTACCCCACCGGTGCCGACGATGTCGATCGTGCCGTCGGGGAGGACCAGTGGCTCTGCCATGGACACCATTGCCCGAACAAGTCCGCTGGTCTCCTCGACCGTCTCACCCTTGACCTTCAGTCCGACTAGAAAGCCAGCGATCTGTGCAGGCTCGGCCTCGCCACTCAGGATCTCACCGAGGATGGCCTCTGTCTCAAGCGCTGAGAGGTCCTCGCTGCGGCACAGCCGGTCCAGTAGCCCTGGCCAGCCCCCATGGTCTTCCAGGCTCATGAGGTTCTGATCAGGCCAAACGGCGCCGACGCAGCACCCTGCGGCGCTCACGCTCGGTCGTTCCGCCCCAGATGCCGGTGGGTTCTCTGCGACGAAGGGCGTGGGCGAGGCAGACCTCGCGCACATCACACGCCGCGCACACAGCGAGTGCCCGGGTGACGTCCTCGGTCACGTCGGGATCCGGGTAGAAAATCGATGCCTCTAGGCCACGGCAGGCACTCCGGAGATACCACTGTCCGGAAGTGTCAACTCCTTCAAGCGCCTCGACATCCAGAGCGGTCAGTGTCTCAGATCGAGCCACCAACAAGCTGGCCGCCGGGGTCGCCGATGAAGGGATGAGACCGGGCTGAACGGGGGTATCGAGAAGGGTGTCCATGTCGCGTGCGTTGCTAGTTCGCAGCGCCGGGTGACGCAAGGGAAATCTCCCGCCAGACTGGTACCCGACGGTGAGTCGACCGGGTGACCGCGGCCGGACCCCTCCGGGGCGTCCGTGCTGAGGAAGGTCGGGGCTCCATAGGACAGGATGCTGGCTCGCAGCCAGTCGGGGTGACCCGCAGGAAAGTGCCACAGAAAACAGACCGCCGATGGCTCGGGACTCTTCGGAGCGACGAGTACAGGTGAGGGTGAAACGGTGCGGTAAGAGCGCACCAGCGGCCGGGGCGACCCGGTCGGCTCGGCAAACCCCATCCGGAGCAAGGCCAAACAGGGAGAGGGCGGTCCGTCCGTGGATCCTCCCGGGTTAGCCGCACAGATGGATGGTCACCCACCCGGACCCCCGCAAGGGGCCGGTGGACAGAACCCCGCCTACAGGTCGACTCACCGTCACCCACACCCGGCGCGGGGTGCAATCAACTCGGTTAGACAACCAACTGAGTCGATCAGCCGGCCAGGGCGAACGCTGTTACGGCCGCCATGCCGAAAGCCCCACCAAGCACCTGCACTGCGTAGATGCGTTCGCCGAGGAACCGCCACGAGATGACCACACTCACTCCCGGAGCCATCGCGATCAACGCTGAGACGACGGCAGCCGAGCCACGGAGATACGCGGCGGTACTCAGCACGAACGCCACCGCACTCGATGCGCCGAGCACCGACCCGAATCCCAGGATTTCACGCTCCGGCAAGAATGAACCTGTTCGCTGACGGAGGATCCATGGCATCACCATCACCCCGGTGACCAACACTACGAACGCTGGGACCTCTCCGGCTTCGGGTGCCGCCTGCGTCAGGAGCAGTCCCGCCGTCCCGATACTGGTGCCCACCACCACAGCGAGACCCAAGACTGGGCTCCGAAGAACAACACCCAACTTCGGTAGGCGACCCTCCCCCGACAACAGCACGACCGCGGGTATGGCTAACGCCACCCCTGCCATCTCAATGCCTTCCAGAGTCTGTCCGATCAGCGGCCCCACGATGGTCGGAACAACAATCATCACCAACCCGAACGACGGAGCGAACACTGCCACCGGGCCACGGGCCATCCCTAGGTACAGGAGCGGACGGGTGGCCACCATCAGGGCCCCAGCCCCGACCGGCCACGCAATGTCCTGCCACCGGACGACCTCGGGTGGTCGGACGACAAGCAAGAGACCGATCAGGACAGCGCCCACCAACGTGGCCATCATCGCTACACCGAGAGCCGCTCCGGGCCGTCCCGACCGGCGTATAGCCACGCCCCCTAACAGGTCTCCAAAACCGAAAGCGAGAGCCGACAGACCGGCGAGGATGACAGGCACCCGGACATGCTGCCCTAGTCTCCACCTCAATGGATGGGACCATGGAAGTCCGAGGACACCAGATCACCGCCGAGGCTGACCTGGCCGGCGCGGACCTAACCGACACCGACCTCCGGACCGTAGACCTCACCGGCGCCTGGCTGGGAGGCGCCGTCCTCTCCGGGTCGGACCTGTCCGACGCTCGTCTAGTGGGGGCTGACCTGCGACACGCCATCTGTCAACGGACCGTGTTTGCCGACGCTGACCTGCACCACGCCAACCTGTGGAGCGCTGATCTCACCGATGCCCGACTGGGTGGCGCAGTCCTTAGCCGATGTTGGCTGGGAAGCGCCCGTCTTACAGGAACCGACCTGCGGAGCTCCGATCTGGGCGGCGCCTGGATGACAGCCACCGACCTCACCGGCGCTGCACTCGGCGCCGCCACTCTGGCCGGGACCTCGATGACCCGGACCTGCATGCGCGAAGCCGACCTCACCGGGGTCTTTGCCGGCGGCGTCGACCTACGGGGCGCCATACTCAACGGAGCAACCATCCGGGCAGCCAACCTCTCCGGGGCCATCCTCCGCCATGCCTCGCTCATCGGTGCCGACCTCAGCCTCTCGGACCTCATCGGAGCCGACCTGTCAGGAGCACAACTCGATCAGGTGATCCTCGACGACATACGCCACGACGACACCACCAGGTGGCCCGACGGTTTCAGCCCCCCGTCATCGGGAGGCCTCGACGACCACGACTGATTCTCGTTCCGGGAATCCTGCAGAAGATCGCACCAGATACCAGACCAGACAGAGAGGCGCTCCATGAGTAGCGAATGGGGATTAGAGACCCGACAGATCCATCACGGCCAAGAGGCAGACCCGGTGATTGGTAGCCGGGCCGCTCCGATCCACCAGATCGTGAACACCACCCAGATTGTCCTCGAGGCCCGCCTGCAGACCCTCGAGGCCGGCTTCACGGCCTCCCGATAAAGGGGCGCGTATATGACGAACCAGAACTTTCCTACAGGTGTCGACGAGGTCACCCCGGCTTGGCTGACCAGCGTCTTGCGCTCCGCCGGCGGCCTTGACAGCGGCTCGGTGACTGGCTTCGAGGCCGAGTTGATCGGTCAGGGAATCGGAATCATGGGTCTACTCCACCGACTCCGACCGACCTACGACGGAGGCTCAGGGCCGGAGACGGTAATCCTCAAGTCTCCGGTTCAGGACGAGGGAACGCGCTTTGTGGCCCGGACCTTCATGTTCTACGGCAAGGAGGTCGCCTTCTATCGGACGGCGGCTGACGACAGTCCACTCACCACTCCCCGCTGTTTCGCTGCGGACCACGACTCGGAGAACGACGAGTTCGTCCTCCTGTTGGAGGACCTGGCCGACGCCGAGGTAGCGAGCCAGCTCGACGGCTGCCCGCTGGATCTGGCTGAGGCCTCCATCCGAGCCCTGGCCCGTCATCACGCGGCCTTCTGGGAGTCTCCGGCCTTTGACGCCGAGTTGTCCTGGGTTCCCTACGGATGGGATCCCCCAATGCCGCAGGGTGTCCAGCATGGGGTGGCGACCGCCTGGGAGCCTTTCCTAGCTGCCTTCGGAGATGACCTCGGTGACGACATCCGGGCTATTGGCGAGCGGTTCCCCGCTGCGGCCGAGGAGATGATGTCGTTCCAAGCCGGTCCGACCACCCTCTGCCACGGTGACTACCGGTTAGACAACCTCTTCTTCCGGCCTGGCAACGACGGGCCGGAGGTGACGGCCATCGACTGGCAGATCTGCATCCGTACCGCCGGCGCCTACGACGTCGGCTACTTCATCAGCCAGAGCCTGACCATCGAGGATCGGCGTTCCCATGAGCGGCACCTACTCGACCTCTACCGGACCTGCCTGGCTGACGAGGGGATCGATTACCCGGCAGACCAACTCTTCGAGGACTACCGGCGGACCGTGCTGTTCTGCCTCTGCTACCCGATCCAGTCTGGAGGCAGCATCGAACTGGTCAACGAACGAGCGGTCCAACTGGTGTCAGGCATGCTCGACCGGTCCATCACGGCCATCCGGGACCTTGACGCCGGTGAGCTCATGCCCTGAGGTGGGCCACGTCGTTGAATCCTCGAAGTGATGGTCCGGCCGGCCCGGCGCCGATGGTCATGATCGAGGCCGGCGCCACGAACGTGCGCCACGCCACCTCGTCGCCCACACCAAGGGTCCACGCCAACGCTGCCTTGATGGGCGACACGTGGGTCACCACCACGATCTCCGACGTCCTGGATGCCTCGAAGAGGTCGTCTAGGGCCGACCGCACGCGTAAGCCGAGAGACCGGTGTGATTCGCCTTCCGGCGGAGCCCAGTCCAGGTCGGCCCGCCACGCCTCCCAGGTTTGCCGGGGCACGTCGGCCACCGGCTGGCCGTCGAAAGTCCCATAGTCCATCTCAATCCACCGCTCGTCCACCTCGACGGGCGGGCCGTCCCGACCATGGCACCGGGTGAATGCATCTGCAGTGCGGCGCGTCCGCAGTAGAGGACTGGACACAACCCGGTCCACCGGACCGATGGCGGCGGCAACGGCCTCAGCTTGGCTCTCCCCCAGGCGGTCAAGATCGGCGTCGAGGCGCCCGAGTAGCAGGCCAGCGGCGTTGGCTTCGGTCCGACCGTGCCGAACCACATACAACATCAGGCCCTCCGCAGGGCGGTCAGGCGCCCATCGGTACGAAGTGCACGACGGGCCGCCGGGTCGTGGAGGCCGAATCGGCGCCACGCCCAGACCCCGAGAGCTAATCCGACCACCTCCTGGAGCAGGCCGATCACACCCCGACCGAACTCCGGCACCCGGGATCCGCCAAGCGCATCTATCCCGGCGAACGGCCACCAGAACACCTCGGTGTCGGCCCACGTTCCGTCCAGCACCAGATGGGCCATCAAGCCGATGGGTACGCCCAACCAGCGGCGCTGGATGAGGCGTCGACCACGAGCAACCAGCATCACCCCACCCAATAGGGTCACGCTGGCCAGCAGCGTATGAAGCAGCCACGGCCCACTCACGGCACCCTCGACCACCGGCAGGACCGCACCGAGCACCACGAGGCGGAAGTCCATGGCCGAGCTGTCGAAGACAAGGGCCACAGCGACCACCGCCCCTACCGCGAACCAAATGAACACTGGTGGAGACCGAAGATCAGCGAACGACGAGTCGGCCGCATTCGCTGCATTCGGAGAGCGTCCCTGCCGCCAGGGACTTCACCCGATCAGCCTCCATGGCAGGCATGGAGTAGGGACAACCGCTGCAGTCCGTGCCCGAGAATCGCACTACGGCGCTCGATCCGAACGACGGGCGACCCTTCTCGTAGCGAGCCAGCACATCAGCCTCTAGACCTGCCACGGCCACGTCGCGTCGCTCAGCAGAGGCCGCCAGTTCGGCGGCGATCTCGGCCTCTGTGTCATCCAGGATGGCCTGTGCGGCAGCGATGGTCGCATCCTGGGCCTCCCCGGTGACTGCCAGCGTGGCCAACTCGCCATCCAATGGCTCGATGGTCTCCATGATCTCGAGGACCTGCCCCTCAAGATCATCCTGTCTCTTGCGGAGGTGGCCCACCTCAGTTTGGATACTGGTGGCCTCCTTTGGCGACGTAATGGCGCCGCCGTAGAGCTTCTCGTTCAACTCGACCAACCGGCTCTCGACGGCGGCCACCTCGCCCTCGTACCGGTGCTGACGTCGGACGTGGTCGAGACGCTCCAGGCCGACGCGTTCAACCTCGGCGACCGTGACGGCCCGGGCGGCTTCAGCGTCCATCAACGAGGCGCGCTCGGACAGGTGCGCTCGACGATGTTCGAGTTGGCCACGAACGACATCCTCGTCCTGTACAGCGAAGAGGGATTCCATGGCCGTCACCATAGGTCCGGCGACGCCCGGGGGATCTCGGACCAGATCGCTTCATTACTACCCATACGGGCCGGCACCGCCGAGTTTGGAGTGGTCCCAGGTGATGACCTTCTCCGGCTCCACGATCACCACGGTGCGCTTGGCGGCCCACAGTTCCACCGCGCCCTCGAAGTGTTCCTCGGGAATGTCCGGCTCGTAGCGACGCATCACGGCCCGGGCTACCCGCCGGACCTCATCGGCGCCCCCCGCACCGTCCTCGGCGTGGAGAACGGCCCGTCCCCTGACCATCGCCCCGCGGAGCTGGTCGTACTTCGTCCCGTCTTCGAGGAGGACAGTGATGCGGTCGTCCCGTTTCAGATTCACGATCTTCTGCGACTTCGTGTAGGTGCCGAAGGCGAAACGATCCTCGACCATGGCGAACCAGAGGGTGGAAAGGTGGATGGCGCCGTCCCGGTCGTGGCACGCCACCTGAAGGCTCTTCTGGTCCGCAATGAAGGCCGCCAGTTCCTCCTTGTTCATCCTTATGCGGTCACGTCGACTCTCCCCCACCGGGTCCCCCTCGTCTCGACCCGTCACCTTTCCGTGCCGGGCGCCGGTCAGACATCCTTCCGGCCCATGGATGGTAGGCATCGCTGGTCATGGCCACAAAACTGCGCACGCCCCACCGGGGGGGCGGGGCGTGCGGTCACTCTCGGCCTCTGGAACCGGGGGGAGTTCAGGCCGGAGGTATGTGCGGCTCCCAAGGGGGGAATGGAAACCGCTGTTGGACAACAAGTTACCGACAGGTATACCCCCAGACCGTGCCGAACCTAGTGACTTCGGACACCTGTGACCGGCAACCCCTGAGACGCCCGCGGCTAGGTTCATCGGTGTGACCCGACCGTCGGACGAACAACTTCGAGCCATCCTCGTAGACATGGTGGAAGCCCGGACCCAGGCCGCCCGACTGTGGAATCTCCAACGTCAGGGCCAGGTCGGCACTCTCGCCCCCATCGACGGACACGAGGCCGTGGTGGCCGCCACGGCCCACGCCCTGGACCCCACGCACGACTGGATCATGCCCCAGTACCGGGAGCCTCTTGCCCTCCAACGCTTCGGCCCTGAGGTGCTCGAGCAGTACATGCTCTACAACATCGGCCATCCCGACGGCAGCAGGTTTCCGCCATCGGTGCGGGTCGCTCCGCTGCAGATTTCGCTGGCCACCCAGATTCCCCACGCCGTCGGATTGGCCTGGGGCATGACCCTGCAAGACGAACCTGGCGTGACCACCGTGTTCTTTGGAGACGGGTCCAGTTCTGAAGGGGACTTCCACGAAGCAGCCAACCTGGCTGGCGTCCTGAAGGCGCCAGTGATCCTTCTGTGCGTGAACAACCAGTGGGCCATTTCCACACCGCTACACCAGCAGACCGCCGCCGAGACGTTGGCCGATCGTGCCGTCGGCTACGGAATGCCTGGCATCCGTATCGACGGAAATGACGCAGCTGCGGTGTTTGACGCTGTCGACGAGGCGCGGCGACGGGCACTGGATGGAGGTGGACCAACGCTCATTGAAGCCGTTGTGTACAGGCTCGGCGCCCACACGACAGCCGACGATCCCACCCGTTATGTCCCAGCCGAGGACCTCGAGGCCGCCCGTCGGGACGACCCGATCGAGCGTCTGGCCGACCACCTAGCCGGGCTCGGGCTCTGGGACGACAAGATCCGCTCAATCGTCGAGACCGAAGCCATGACCCGTATCGACGAGGCGTTCGAACGGGCCATTGCCCAGCCCCTGGCAACCGATGCCATCTTCGACCACTGCTTTGCGACCGACACCCCCCGGGTGGCCCGTCAGCGGGCTGCGCTACTGAACGGCGCCCCATGACCGGTACCTCCGAAATGAACATGCTTCAAGCCATCAACGAGGCCTTGCACGGGGAGATGGCCCGCGACGAGCGTGTGGTGCTCCTCGGCGAAGACATCGGCCAGGTAGGTGGCGTCTTCCGGGCCACCGAGGGCCTCTTTGAGAAGTTCGGTGCTGACCGGGTGGTCGACACGCCGCTGGCCGAGGGCGTGATTGTCGGATCGGCTGTCGGGCTGGCCATGGCCGGATTGGTCCCGGTCGCCGAGATCCAGTTCCTCGGCTTCTCCTATCAGGCCATGCATCAGATCGCCGGGCAGGTTGCCCGACTGCGGTACCGCTCTCAGGGACGGTTCGAACCAGCCATCACCATCCGGGCTCCGTTCGGCGGTGGCGTCCGGACCCCGGAGATGCACTCGGACTCACTAGAGGGCCAGTTGGCCAATATCCCGGGCCTCAAGGTGGTCACGCCGGCCACCGCCGCCGACGCCAAGGGTCTGCTGGCTTCTGCGGTGCGCGATTCCGACCCGGTGATGTTTCTCGAACCACTGCGCGGCTACCGGGGCATCCGTGGCGAGGTGCCAGATGGCGACCATGTAGTGCCCCTCGGGTTGGCGCGTTCGGCACGCGAGGGCGACGACCTGGTGATCATCGCCTGGAGTTACCAGGTCGAACTGGCCTGCCGGGTCGCCGACTCCCTGGCCGAAGAGGGATTATCGGTTGCCGTCCTCGATCTCCGGAGTCTGGTTCCCCTCGATATCGAGGCCATCGCTGAAGCGGTGGATCGGTGTGGCCGGGCGGTGGTCGTGGAGGAGGCCTCCCCGACCGGCGGTTTCGCAGGCGAGGTAGTGGCCACCATTGTCGAGGAGTGTTTCTGGTCACTGGAAGCACCAGTGGTCCGCGTGTCGGGCTTCGACGTGCCTTATCCGGTGGGGATGCTCGAAGATACTTTCGTTCCCGACGAGGCCCGGATCGCCGCTGCGGTCCGTCGCACCCTCGAGACTGCCTGAGCGTCGGTTCCGTGGCCCACGTCTTCCGACTACCCGATATCGGCGAGGGCCTCGACGAAGCTGAGATCGTCGAATGGTTCGTGGCGATCGGTGACGTCGTCGCACGCGACCAAGCTCTGGTGGAGGTACTCACCGACAAGGCCAGTTCGGAACTGCCGTCACCGGTGTCCGGCACGGTGTTGTCACTCGGAGCCGCCGAGGGCGTCCGTATCAGGGTGGGCGAGGTACTCATCGAGATCGACGACGGCTCGGACACGGCGGATGCTGGGGCACTCCGACCACCATCGGCGGCCGAATCGGTCAAGGACCCCGTCTCCGGATCCACTCCGCAACCATCGGACACACAGCGATCGGCGACAACCACTCGACCGAAGGCCGCGCCGGCCACCCGGCGGCTGGCCCTCCAATCGGGAGTGGACCTGAACACGGTGACTGGAACCGGTCCCGCAGGGAGGATCACCGCCGACGACGTGCGGAACGCAGAGACTCCGGTGTCCGCCTCTGGACCAAAGCCATCCACTCGTCTCGTCTCGCTACCCACCGACGCTGGTTCCCAGCCAATGTCCAGCACATTGGGCCAGATGCCGCCGGGCCGCCACCCCCTCCGAGGCCTCCGAGGCGTGGTGGCCCGCAACATGGTCCAGGCGTGGACGGAGATCCCTCACATCCACACAATGGACGAACTCGACGCATCGCTGCTGGTCGACTTCCGGACACGGGTCCGCTCAATGGACCGTCCGGGAGCGGCGCAGGTAACGCCTCTGACCATTGCTGCCGTCGCAGCGGCACGGGCGCTCCGGCGATTCCCCGTGGTCAACGGCCGCGTGGAGGGCCACCCAGGCGACGTCATCGTCATTCCAGAGGAGGTCAACCTTGGCATCGCCACAGCGACTGACCGGGGGCTTGTCGTACCCGTGGTGCACAACGCCGGCACGCTCGACCTCTTCACCATGGCCGAACGAATCGCCTCACTGGTCGCAGCTGCCCGAGCCGGCGACCTCACGATCGCAGACCTCTCTGGCGCGACCTTCACCATCACCAATTACGGCTCGCTGGGCGGGCGGTTTGCCACCCCGATCATTCCACCGGGCCAAGGCGCCATCCTCGGACTCGGTGCGATCGCAGAACGACCCGTGGCCGTCGGGGGCGAGGTGCTGGCCCGACCCACCCTTCCGGTGGTTCTGGGCGCCGACCACCGGCTCATCGACGGCGACCTCGCCGAGACGTTTCGGAAAGCCGTGATCGACGACCTCATCGAGCCGCTACACCTGCTCATCGAAGCCTGAACCGGTGGTCGTCGGCGAGGTAGCCAGTCCGGTTGACCTGTTGGTCATCGGTGCCGGACCGGGCGGCTACGCAGCGGCCCTCCGCGCCGCCCGTCTGGGCCGCGACGTGACTCTCGTCGAACGCGGGGCCATTGGCGGAACGTGTCTCAATGTCGGATGCATCCCGTCCAAGACGCTCATCGAAGTCGCCGACGCTTACGCCCTAACCGGGCGGATCGGCTCGTGGGGCATCGACGCAACCTCCACAGTCGACATGGGTCGGGTCCGGGCCCATCTGGCGGGCGTGGTCAGCGACCTCACCTCCGGAGTGTCGAGGCTGTTGGCCGATGCTGGGGTAAGGGTGCTGCCGGGGCACGGACGATTTACCCGGCCCGGCCGGGTCTCGGTCGAGCGTGGCGACACCGTGGAGTTCCTGGATCCCCGTGACGTCATCGTGGCCACCGGTTCCCGTCCCATCGAACTGCCCGACGTGCCCCTGGACGGGGATCGGGTCGTCGGTTCGGCTGAATTGCTGTCGACTGACACGCTCCCCGACCGGCTGGTGCTGGTCGGCGGCGGCTACGTCGGAATCGAGTTGGGCTGCGCCTTCGCAAAGCTGGGCAGCGAGGTGACCATCGTCGAGTCTGAGGACCGCGTGCTGGCGAGCTTCGGCGTCCGGACCACCCGCCTTGTCGAACGCGGGCTGCGTGGCCTCGGAGTCGGGTTGTGCCTAGGCCACCTGGCCGTCGGGGTCGACGACCACGGGCTGATCGTCGAGCAGGTGGGCGGCGAAAACTCCGGCGCACGGGTCACCCTGCCCGCCGACCGAATCGGCGTGGTAGTCGGACGCCGACCCGATGCCGACTCGGTGGCCATGACCCGATCGGGGGCGACTCTGGAGCCGTCAGGCCACGTGGCCGTTGACGCGACCCGACGGGCCGCCGACGGGGTTTACGCCATTGGAGATCTGACCTCCGGGCCGGCGCTGGCCCACAAGGCGACCGCCGAAGCTGAGGTGGCGGCCGACGCGGCCTGTGGCCTACCCGCGGCGTTCGATCCGACGACCATTCCGATGGTGGTGTTCGGCGACCCGCAGGTCATGACGGTGGGGCTCACCCGCGATGAGGCGACCAAAGCCGGCATGGAACCGTCGGCCTTCCAGTTCCCGTTGGGCGCTTCGGGGCGGGCCCGGACGATGGGCGACACCGAGGGCACGGTCACCGTGGTGGCCGATACCGACGGCACGGTGATCGGCGTCCAGGCGGTGGGGGCCCACGTGGCTGAACTGGCCGGTGAAGCGGTACTGGCCGTGGAGACGGCAGCAACCGTGGAGGACCTGGCCGGCACCATCCACGCCCACCCCACCATGGGCGAGACTCTCATGGAGGCGGCTCTGGGGCTGGCTGGTCGCCCCATCCACACCCGCTAACCGAACCGCTACCGGGCAACAGCATGTTGAAGTGCGACTCTGACCATCACTGGTGGGCGCGGTACCGTCCCCCGATGCCCGAATCCGAGCCGCCCGCCGCCGACACGCCGCCGTTCAATGACTCCCTCCTCAGCGATCATGTCGACATCGCCCGGAAGGTGGCCTCCGGAGGTTACAAGTGGACCCATCGGGCGCCGGAGTGGATCCCGGCCTTCGTGGCCGAACATGACCTGGGCCCGTTCCCAGCGATGCGGAACCGACTGCGGGAGGTGGTGGACCTCGGTGGGTTCGGCTACCACGCGACCATCGACCACATGATCGAGGCGTTCTGCGGCTGGTCGACCCGCCGCTACGGCTGGACACCCGATCCAGCACTAACAGTCCCCAACACCTCGGTCATCCAGGGCGTCTGGTCGTGCGTAGAAGCTTTCACCGAGCCGACCGGGGCCGTCATCTTGACCCCACCCATTTACTTCCCGTTCAACACCATCAGCGAGTCGACCGGTCGACGCACCGTGGACTGGCGCCTCATCAAGGACGACAATGGATGGCACTACGACCTCGATGGGTTGGCTCATCTACTAACCGACGATCCGGGCATTCAGATGCTGCTGTTATGCCACCCTCACAATCCAACAGGTCGGGTGCTCACCACGGACCAGCTAACCCGGATCGTGGAACTGGCCTCCGAGCACGACGTGGTGATCGTGTCCGACGAGATCCACGCCGACTTCACCTATCCGGGCGCCACCCACGTGCCGCTGGCCGCCGTGCCGGGGGCTGCGTCCTGCACGGTCACCGTCACGTCGGGCATCAAGACCTTCGCCATGGGTGGGCTCCGGGCCTCGGTTGCATCGTTCGCAGATGAGGACATGCTGGTCCGCTACCGGAGGATCCCCGAGCACCTGCTGGGCAGCCCCAACCGCCTGGGCTGCGAGGCGGCGATCGTCGGTTGGGAAGAGGGCGATACCTGGGTGGACCAACTGGTCGCCCTCTTCGACCACCACCGCCACCACCTGGCGTCCCGGCTCGCCGACGAGTTGCCCGACGTCCGCATGCACGTTCCCCAGTCGACCTTCTTGGCCTGGCTGGACCTCTCGGCGTTAGGACCCGGCGACCGGCCCGGACGGTGGCTCCGCGACCGGACCGGCGTCGACTGCAAAGACGGACCGCTGTTCGGGCCGGGAGGCGAAGGTCACGCCCGGCTGACCTTCGGTACCTCTACGGCCATGCTCGACGAGATAATCGACCGTCTCGTCTCCGGCATCGGAACGAGTCCAGCATCGAGTCTGGAAACCGATATCGGAAACAGCGCGTTCCATTAGCCTTGCATCACCAGTGAGAGAGGTGCGGGCCACCGACAAGGTGGTCCCTTCGCCATTTTCCCAAGAGATCGGATCCAACGCTGTAGTGGTCCGGTCTCCTTCCAGGAGGTACCCAGATGAAGTCCGCACCCACTGACGACATGGTCCATGTCACGCGCTGGCACTGGGGATCCAAGGAATGGTCGCCGTTCTCGGCGACCGAGATGGACCGCCGCCAGAACGCCCTCCGGGCCCACCTGGCCGCCGAAGGCGTCGATGCCTGCCTCCTGACGTCATTCCACAACATCTGCTACTACTCCGGATGGCTGTACTGCTACTTCGGACGCAAGTACGGCATGGTCGTAGATACCGAGCACGCCACCACAATCTCGGCGGGCATCGACGGTGGCCAGCCGTGGCGTCGCACACATGGCGACAACGTCGTCTACTCCGACTGGCGGAGAGACAACTACTACCAGGCTGTTCGGGATCTGACTTCGGGCGTGCGTCGTCTCGGCGTGGAGTTCGACCACCTCTCGGTCGACCAGTTCCGGGCACTCGAGGCAGCCCTCCCCGACGTCGAACTAGTCGACGTCGGGGAAGCGACCATGTGGATGCGAACCGTGAAGTCCGCAGAGGAACACGACCTCATCCGTCATGGCACCCGGATCTGTGACCTCGGCGCCGCGGCCTGCGTGGAGGCCGTAGCCGCTGGCACATCCGAACACGAGGTGGCGCTAGCCGTCACGCAGGCCATGGTCCGCGAGATCGCCTCCAGCTTCGACTTCGTGGAGTTGATGGACACCTGGACGTGGTTCCAGTCGGGCAACAACACCGACGGCGCCCACAATCCGGTCACCAACAAACTCGTCGAATCAGGCGACATCTTGTCGCTGAACACCTTCCCGATGATCTTCGGCTACTACACGGCACTCGAACGAACCATGTTCTGCGACCATGTGACATCCGACGAACACCTCCGGCTGTGGGAGGTCAACGTCGAGGTCCACGAGCGCGGGCTCGACCTCATCCAGCCAGGGGTCCGGTGCTGCGACATTGCCGCCGAACTGAACGACATATACCGCTCGCACGGCCTTCTGAAGTACCGGTCGTTCGGGTACGGGCACAGCTTTGGCGTGCTCAGCCACTACTACGGCCGCGAGGCCGGCGTCGAACTCCGCGAGGACGTCGAGACGGTGCTCGAACCGGGCATGGTCGTGTCGATGGAGCCGATGATCGCCATCCCGCCCGGTCAGCCCGGGTCAGGCGGCTACCGGGAGCACGACATCTTGATCGTGGGTACCGACGGCGCCGAGAACATCACCGGCTTCCCGTTCGGCCCAGAACACAACATCCTCGGCGGCTGACCGCCGGAGCCACACCCGTCAGACGCTCCGCCCCCGGGCCCGCTCAGGGTCGGGTCGGGGCCTCCCGGGTTAACCGCCAGTAGTGGTGGTAGTGGTCGCCTCGGTGGTCGTCGTGGTCGCCTCGGTGGTCGTCGTGGTCGCCTCGGTCGCCTCGGTGGTCGTCGTGGCATCGTCAGCACCATCGTCGGTGGCATCATCGGCCGCCACCTCGGTCGTGGTGGTCGGCGGGCTGGGAACGCCAGAGGTATCCAGGTCGCGGGCCTCGAGTTCAGCTAGATGGGCGCCCCTTGTCCCGTTTCCGTACCACCCGTCAGCCTGGATGCCCAGGAGTTCCTGGAGGATGATCGCTGGATCACTGGGCCCCCACTGGTAGGTGGCCGTAAGGATCGTGTTCTCGTCGAGGCCGACGGGAACCGTCGGGGTCGTCACCGCGTCATCGGCAGCATCGCCGGGGGCGGCGGTGGTCGTGACTGCGGTCGGAGCAGCGGTGGTGGTGGCCGGCGCCGGCGTGGTGGTAGTGGTGACCACGCGCCGGGCCATCAGGGACACCTCGGCCTCGATCTCCAGGAAGTCCTCCCGAAGCTGGATGATCTCAACGCGGAGGGTCTCCAACTCGTCGTCATTGGTCTCCAGAAGCCCACAGCCGGTGGCGGCCAGGGCGACGGTCAGGAGTGCAGCGGGGATGGCGACGGAGGTACTTGTGCGCGTGAGCATGTGGTGAGTATTCCAGAGCCGGACCCTCTACGCGTGTCGCCTCCCAAAAATACTCACTAGCGACCGCTAAGTCACCACGATGTGCCGAACGTGATAGCCCTCGGCACCATCGGGAGCAATGTGCTTCGGACGTTCCGGCTGGACCTTCCCGGCTCGGTCCCACGCCCGGACCCGCAGCTTCCGAACTCCGGGCTGGGGATCCCAGACCGTCGACCACTGGACCCAGGACTCGCCGTCGCGACCGGGACCCACACCCCGCTCGAGTCGACACTCCTCCCATGGGCCGTCATCAACGGCCAACTCGACGGCCTCCACGCCCGACACCGGCGCCCAGGCCACACCGGCCACCGCCTGTCGTCCCGAAACCGTCTGCCACCGGAGCGGCACGTCGATCCGCGACGCGATCTTGACCGGGGCCTCCTTGGCCCAGCCGCGGGGAATCCAGTAACCGTCCACCGACATGGGTGTCAGCTCGATCTGCTCAAGCCACTTCACTGCGGACACGTAGCCGTAGAGGCCGGCAATGACCAGACGAGCCGGAAAACCGTGGCGGAACGGCAACGGATCTCCGTTCATGCCGACGGCCACCAACGCCGTGCGGGCGTCATCCAGAACCGAACGAGGGAACCCCGCCGAGAAACCGTCCACCGACCGGCCCATCACCTGCTCTCCGTCGGGTCGGACTCCGACCTCCTCGAGAAGCTCGATCAGCGGCACTCCGGTCCACACAGCGTTGCCCACCAGGCGACCCCCCACCTCGTTGGACACACAACTGAGGGTCACGGTGGCATCCACCAGATCGCGGGCCAACAGGTCATCGAGCGTGAACGTGAGGGGTCGGTCGACCAATCCGTCGATCCGCATTGACCAGTTAGTGGGATCGACACGGGGGACGACGAGGGCGGTGTCGATCCGGTAGAAGTCGTCGTTGGGGGTGATCCATGACGTGAGTCCATCCGGCGGGCGCCACGGACCCTCGGTGGTTGTCGTGGGCGCCAGGCGGTCGCCATTGGTCCGGCGCACGCTGGGCAGCACCACGTCGCGGTAGGACGCCGAAGCCCGGTCGGCGAGAGCCCGACTTCCCAGGGCTAGGGCGCCACCGGCCACGGTCAGGCCGCCGGCGTACCCCAGGAACCCCCGCCGGGTCGCCGCCCGGACCTTCGGGTCCTCAAACGGTGAGGCACCTGCCGCTACATGGAGATCTCCACCGTCGGCGACTACTGGTGGAGCGAACTTCTGCTGGCTGGCCCCCAGTGACAAGATCCCGACACCGACCGCAGCGGCCGCTGCCAGGACTCCTCCGTAACCGGCCCCGGACCTGAGGGCGGCGAGCGCTCCCAGCAGTCCAGCGAGGCCCAAGGCGATCCGACCGGAGGTCCCACGAGAGCCGACCCAGCCGCCCAGCACCACCGCCACACAGACGATGCCCGTCAGCAGCACCGGTTTCTGGGCTACGCCCAGGATGCCGATGGTTCGTCGGACCAGCCAACCGGGCGCAAGGTCCACTGCGACATCACCGACGGAGGCGACAAGTGACGCATCGGCGAGAGCCACCCCGAGGAACTCCCCCACCCCGAGCGCCAGAACTGCCGATCCGGCCCCTACCGCAACGCCTCTCAACACGTCCGACTCTCGGGCCATGACCTGGAACCTACGGCACCGGTTTGAGGTCTAGTTGCTCACGATCAGCGGTGCGGCGAGGTGGTCTCGACCGGGAGGGACTCGATGTTTGAGGCGTTGCGCTTCAAAACTGGCGAAACCCCGTTGAAGCGATCGATAGCGCCTGGTCTGAGGCAGGTCCTGTACTCAACCGATACCGATGCTGAGCAAGTCAGTTCATAGCGATCATCAGGCCGGCAACTAGAAGTACCTCATGATTACGAATCCCACTGCCGCCTACTTCAGTTGTCGTGACTTACCCCGTCGACAAAGAGCGAGTCGCGCGACCTTCGATTCTCGCCCCCTGTTCGTTGAGGTGTTCGCCGATATCGCGCCACAGTGCCCGCAGCCGGTAGTGGGGCACGACCGGAAATAGGTGATGCAGCAGGTGATAGTCGTGTCCCCGGATCAGGAACGTCGACCCGAAAAACGTGAACACCCTGGTGTCGCGATAACGGCCTGTTTCGGTATGCGGATGGTGGGGAAGCCAACCGAACACCAGCGACAACCAGAATCTGGCAGCCCAGACTGGGATGTACCACAGCAGCCAGACCAGCTCGCCGTATCCGAAGATTGTGCCAACGAGGAGTACTGCCAAGTGGCTAAGGGCTACCGGTCGGGCAGCAGCTACCGCCTCTGGTCCACGAAGTTCAGCCATTTGCCCCAGCCGGACCGCCAAGCCGTTAGGGATCAGGCGGCGTAGAGGCGGGGCCACGGCGAGAAGCGGCTGAAGCGGGTAGAGCACGGTTCCAGCCACCACCCGGCCGAGTATCTGACTGGGCGACCCCTTTGAGTTCAGGACATCAGGATCGGTTTCCTCGTTGGTATGGGTGTGGTGTTTCAAATGTGTGATGCGGTGTGCTTTGAAAGACTCGCAAAGCAACCATCCGGCTAGAGCCCCGACCGTTCGATCCACCCATGCCAAGGAACGTCTTCCGCCCGACAAGGTCTTGTGGACCGATTCATGCATCGGCATGTAGCAAGCCTGGAGAAATACGGCAGCAAGAAACATTGCCAGCCACAACGGGATCTTCCCTGCGAGTTCGAGACTGACAATCAGCACCCAGCCGGAGACACACCACGCGATGTTGAACAGGCTCCGCCAGCCGATCGCACCTGTGTAGGGAGCGATGGCGTGCCGTTCGTACAGCAAGCGATCCGTTCCGACTCTTGGCCCCACAGGACTCCCCAGCCTTTCAGCGCAGACGACACAACCGTTGTTCAAAAGACTAGTTGGGGACACTCCGTGCCGGCTATCAGACAGGAGGCGCAATAGTCGCCGCTGAAGGCCCCGCCTTGGCCTGGCCGATAACTGGCTCAACCGGAGTAGGACGCTGGCTATTCGGCGTCTCCCACGGGGAGGTTCGGGATTGTTAGGACCTCGGCCGACCAGGAGAGAGCATCTCGGCTATTGCAGAGGTGAGGTCCGGTGACCTGAAGGTGAATCCGGACTCCTCCAGCCTGACTGGTCGAACCCTGGCACTAGCCAGCAGCAGCCCGTCTGCCATCTCACCGAGAACGGCCCGTAGCGCCAAGGCAGGCGCGGGGAGCACAGCTGGACGCCGAAGGGCACGCGCGAGCTCGCGAACAAATTCAACATTGCGGCAGGTTCCGGGGGCCACCAGGTTCGCTGGGCCCGCCACCGGCGTGTCCAATAGGTGGAGGAGCGCCCGGATCTCGTCTTCGAGTGTTATCCACGGCCACCACTGTCGGCCGCTGCCAAGCCGGCCACCAAGGCCCAGTCGGGTCAGGGTCAGCATTCGCCCCAGTGCACCGCCGTCGGGAGTACACACGATGCCGGTGCGGGCCAGAACCAGACGGGTGTCGGCCGAGGCGATCGGCGCTGCCGCCGCCTCCCATCGTTTGCAAACTTCGGCCAGAAAGCCGGTCCCCGGCTCCGAATCCTCGGTGAGTTCCTCATCGCCGCGGTCCCCATAGAAGCCGATTGCCGAGGCCGACACGACGACGGACGGTGGCCGATCCAACCCGGACAAGGCTTCGGCCAGTACCTCAGTTCCCTCTACGCGGCTATTGAGGATCCTCTTCTTCTTGGATGCCGTCCACCGGCCGTCGATACGTTCGCCTGCCAGGTGGACGACGGCGTCGATACCTTCGAGGGCCACTGTGTCGATCCGGCGGGCAACCGGATCCCAGGCCACGCCGCCAGCAGGTGGGCGTCGTCCAACGGGAACAACCTGGTCGCCGCGCTTTTCCAGAGCAGCTGTCAGGGCGGTTCCAATCAGCCCTGAGGCGCCAGTCACCGCCACAGTACGCATGTCAGTTTCCTCCTCGCAGATCCGACGCCAGCGGATGGGCGGTCGGCAAACTCATGGGCCAGTATGTGCGGCGTTCGTCAGATCGCCACCGCCAACTTGGAGTCCCGAGGAGCGAATTGATGGCCCACTTCAGCTCAAGTGTCAGCATCGACGCCCCCCGGGCTGTCGTCTGGGAGGTGATCGCGGATGTCCGTCGGCACTCAGACTGGATGGCCGATGCCGCCGAGATCCGGCTCACCTCGGTGCAGGCGACCGGAGTGGGAACGACGTTCGAGTGTGAAACCCGAGTCGGGCCACTCCGAACACTCGACAGAATGGCCGTGACTGACTGGGAGGATGGCCGTCTTATGGGCGTTGAGCATCGCGGCCTCGTTACCGGAGTCGGCAGGTTCCGTCTCGAAGACCAGAGCAACGGCGGGACGACTTTCTTCTGGGATGAGGACCTCTCTTTTCCCTGGTGGTTGGGGGGTCGCACTGCTGCTGCGGTAGCACGTCCGCTTCTCGCGCTCATCTGGCAGCGGAACCTCCGACGACTCGCCGGCATGTTCAAGGATGGTTCAGCGTGTTGATCGTTCTTTCCCACAAAGCGCTCGTGACCGCCACTCGAAGCGCAAGCCACGGGTCCGTCGTCCAACTGGAAATCGGTTACTGCCACTGGGACCAACTCGACGGCCCCAGCGAATTGCCTCCCCGGTCGCGGGCACACCGGGCTGGCTGAGTCTCCAAGCATGCCAACGCTCTCTCTTCCAGATCCCGGACCTCCCTTTGAGGACTTCGTGGGCGAACGACACCTGGCCGTGCTCACACTCGTGAGGCCCAACGGCTATCCCCACACCACCCCGGTTGGCTTCACGTGGGACCGAAACACGGGATCGGCCCGGATCATCACCTGGTCGGGAAGTGTGAAGGCAAAGCTGCTCGAGGTAGGGCAACTCCGGGGTTCCATCTGCCAGGTCGACGGTGGGCGCTGGCTCACCATCGAAGGGGTAGCCCATGTCACCAGCGATCCGGGCGCCTGTGCCGATGCGGTCGCCGCCTACGCCGCCCGCTACCGGCCTCCGAAGGATCGCGGCGACGAGCGCAGAGTTGTCGTGATCGAGGCCACCAGGCTTCTGGCCAGTGCCGGTCTCGGCGCCGCCGCACCGCGCGGTGCTCGTGGTTAGCGCAATGCACGAACCGCGAGTCTGGTCATCTCGGGACTCGACGAGGAGGGAGCGGTGGCGCCGTCGCATCTTCACGGTCCCTGCCATCCTGACCGGCTTCCTTGCCTTCGTCGTGCTGCTCCTACCGGCGCTTGTTATCGGCGGGGTCGTGGACCTGCTGGCCCGGCGACGCGGATCAACGGTCCGGCTCGCTATCTACGCGGTCTGGTGGGCCGGGCTGGAATCTGCGGGGGTGATCTGGGCTGCCGTGCTCTGGGTGCGGTACTCCCTCCTGGGTCAGTTGGACAGCCGCAACTCCCTGCACGCTCACAGCCGGCTCCAGCGATGGTGGTCGACCAACCTTGTACGGGGAGCGCGGTCTCTCCTCGGCATGGCGCACGGGTTAGAGGGCCGTGAGGCACTCCGGGCGGGGGGGCCGCTCATCGTGTTGGCCCGACATGGCAGCCAGGGTGACGCTCTGCTTGTTGCATCCATCCTCGCTACGGCTGGACTCCGTCCCCGTTTCGTCCTGAAGCGGCAACTGCTCTGGGATCCGTGTCTCGACGTAGTGGGCCACCGACTACCCAACTACTTCGTCGACCGTAACTCGACTGACAACCGGCCCGAGTTGGACAACATCGCGCGGCTCGCCTCGGACCTCGAAGACGACGAAGCGATCGTCATCTTCCCGGAAGGAACTCGGTACTCAGAAGCCAAACGGAAACAGGCGATTGACACGCTCGGAACAACGGCGCCCGGGCGGGTGGCTTCGGCGCGACGGCTTCGGCACGTGCTCCCAATCCGGACCGCCGGCTTGCTCTCAATCCTGGACGCAGCACCGTCGACCGATCTGCTGTTCCTGAACCACGTGGGTGTCCACGACTTTCGAACCCTCGGCGACTTGTGGCGCAACGTCCCGTTCCCGGTTCCGATCCGATTCCATGCAAGGCGCATCTCGCACAATGAGACCCCTGGTGCAAGCGAGGTGGTCGACTGGCTAGATACCCGTTGGGAGGAGTTCGACGACTGGGTGGCCACCAACACCTCGGAACCGTCTTCGTCGGCTACCGCATCTTGAGCAGCAGCGTCGGAGTGGAGATCTTGTAGGCCTCGTACTCCGGGTCGCCGGCCCAGCGCCGGTCGGCTGACGCTTCAAGGAGTGGAACTCCGCTGACCCGGGTGAGGAGAAGCCACACGAAGAGGGGCGAGACCAGGGTCACCATGCTCCAGCCTGAAAGGGCGGGGAAGGCCGCTACGGCCACGCCGAACCAGAGAAGAATTTCTCCGACGTAGTTGGGATGCCGTGATTTCGCCCAGAGGCCGGTGGTGATGAACCTGTTCAGGTTCTCGGGTTGTGCGCGAAACCTGCGTTTCTGTTCGTCTGCTGTGACTTCGATGCCGAATCCGAACGCCCAGATAGCCGCCCCTAGGAGGACTAAGGCGTCGACTTGCCGGTCTTCGGGACTGGTGATGGCGGCCAAGGCAGCCGCCGCGGTCAGTAGAACCCAGAGTCCCTGCAAGGTCCAGGTCATAAGGAACCAGGCGAAGCGGTACTTCATGGCATCGAACCGGGTGTCGGAACCAGCGGCCCTGACACGAGTCACGAGAAACGCCCCGAGCCGCAACGCCCAAACCGCGACCATGGCGGCAACAAGCAGAGAGTACGGAGTCACGGAGCCACGGGTAACCAGGGCGAGGGCGACCGCGGCGAGATACGTGAGGGATCCCGTGAAGTCAAAGAAGTGCTCAGTGTGGGCGAACCATGAAGGAACGAACACGACCCACTGCACTAAGAAGGCCAGGAGGGCGGCCCACGCGAAGATCGGAAAGCCGCCCCAGCGAAGGCCCCCAAAACTCCCAGCGAAGGCCACGAGAACCCCGATCAGGATCGCTGCGCCGGTCGCCAGAACAGAGGTAGAGGTCTTCACAGCACCAAGGCCCCGTTGCTCATCGAGAGGTCACCTCGGTTTTCACGGCAGCGGCCATTTCGGCCATGGAGAAAAATATGTGGTCGATTTCTGGAAGACCGGCCATGCCGGTTTCAGATAGGCGGGTTCGATCAATCCACGCGTTGGCAAGACCGATTGCTCGGGCTGGGATCTGGTCGTGTCTGATGCCCTGGGCCGTATGCAATATGTCTGACTTGCCGTACCCCAAGTCGGACTCCACGTGTTCGATCAGGTATTCAAAGTTGAAGGGGTCAGGCTTGTACGAACCAATGTCCTCCGCTGTGTAGACGGCATCGAACTCGACGCCTAACAACGTGTTGGAGGCGGCAAAACCCTCACGATCGACATTGGACAGGATCACAAGCCTGAAGTGCTCTGACAGGAAATTGAGGGAATCGGCTGAGTCGGGAAACGCCGGCCAAGACGGAACTGACGCTCCGAACGCATGATCGAGCGTTGGCGACGTCTTCAACTCCAGGTCCTCGGCCAACGCCCGGTGCACACATTCCAGAACGGTGGGGTAACCCATGGTGGGCGATGCGGACTGCTGCTCCGCTTCCAAGTGGTTGAAGGTCGCAATCAGGGCATCGCGCTGTAAGCCCGTTGGCGGGTTCTCCGCCAAGAGTGGCTGGAATGCATCCCATATCCCGGTCTCCCAATCGATAAGTGTCCCGTAGCAGTCGAAGGTGAGGACTGAGTGGTCAGTCAGGCGGCGGGTCATGTCACAAGATCACAGATAGGCGCAATGGTTGTACTTCTCCCGTGAATGAAATGTGGATGGAGGCGACATTCTGGCGCCGTCGGGAGGTGTCCGACTCCAAAATTTGCCATCTAGCCAGTCCGTTCCTGGTGGGCGCGGAGGGACTTGAACCCCCGACCCCCTCCTTGTAAGGGAGGTGCTCTAGCCAACTGAGCTACGCGCCCGGGAGGGCGACCTTACCGACCTCGGCCGAAGTTATTGGCCCGTAGTGAAAGCGAAGATCCGGGCCGGGTTATCGACAATCAGGGTCCGCACGTCGGCCTCCGACAGGCCCCGACTACGTAGCCGTGGGACCACGTTGGTAACCAAATGGTCGTATCCCAAGCCTCCGTAGGCGTGCAGCCGATGCTTGGTGGCGATGTCGTGCGAAAGGAGCACCTGACCCTCGAGCCCGTGTTCGAAGTGCCAAAGGATGACATCCATCCGCTCGGCATCCGACGGCATGTCGACCGCCGGGTTGGGCGGATACCACGAACTCTCGTTGCCGAAAAGGTCGTACTCCAGGTAGCAACCGGTTGCCGCCATATCAGCCAGCCACGACCGATCGGTACAGGTGCGGTCAATGTGACAGATGGTCGTGCGGCTGAGGTTGCCACCCTCGGAATCCACGATCTCGGCGATCTCGACGGGCGACATCGGATCACGGCCGGGATGAACCATGAGTGGCGCCCCGGTCTCGACCTGTGCGGCCACCGCTGCCCGGAGACTCTTCTTCTCGTTGGGTAGCCAAGGGTAGGTGCAGCCGATCTCGCCTATCACTCCTGCCCTCACCCCGGTACCGTCGATTCCCTCCCGGACGTCGGACACGATCTCGAGAGCCAGGTCATCCACCGACCGGTCGTCCATGTCGTCGGGATGCGTACCACTCAGGTAGTAGCCGGCCCCGAGAATGATCTGGGCACCGGTCGCCTCGGCGATCCGGGCGACGGGTTCCGGGTCTCGGCCCAGCCCCAGGTTCGTGGGGTCAACGATGGTCCGACCTCCGGCCGCCAGGAAGCGACCTAGTTCGGCGATCGCCACGGCCTCGGAATCCAGGGACACGTTGTGGTGGTTCGACGTCCAGTGGTAGGCCACCCATCCCCGATTGTCGAGGGTGATCTCCTCGTCGGCGAGATGCTGGTCCGCACCATCGGGGGGATCTACGTACATGAACGTGCCGTCGAACACCAGATGGTCGTGAGCCAGCGTGATGCCGAGATCGGTGGCGTCGACCGGCCCCAGCACGGTCTGCGCCTGTCCGGGACCGGCTGGTTCCCCCGAGATCAGGACAGCACCGCCCGTGCACTCATCTCCACGAGGAGCCCTTCGAAGGCCAGGGCGACCCCACCCACAACGGTGCCACTCGGCCCGGGGTCGGTGAAGAACTCGGCACGGGCCTGACCGGCGGCGGGCCGATACCGAATATCGGTCAGAAAAATGTCGAGCGACACCACGTCGTCGAGCGTCCCACCGGCCGCGGTCACGTAGCTCTCGATGTGGCGAAGACACTGCCGGCACTGCTCGAGCGGATCATTGGGTCCGACTAGTTCCCCGTGGTCCAGGGCGATCTGGCCGGAGATGAACAACAGGTCGCCACGGCGGATGCACTGGGATGCGGCCCGAGGGTCGGCCGGTTCGGCGACGTTGGGAATCGATATGCGTTCGTTGGTGGTCACAGCAACTTCCTTCAGCAGCAGGCGTCAGACGCCCGCCCATCAGGGGAGGGTTCTTCCGGCCCGAGCACGTGGTCCAGCACATAGTTCGAGAATTCGTGCACAGTCTGCTCCTCGGCCGGCGAGTACCGCGACAATCCGGCCAACCTGCCTCGGATGCCCCGGTGGACTACCTCACAGATCCCCTTGTCCTCGGCCAGGAACAGGTCCATCGACGTGTAGTACTTCTCCTCGGCCTCGGCCTCGAACTCGGGGAGGTCGATGGTGGACTGCGGAAAGCAGCACCAGCTGGTGATCCGCGTCCACTCAGGTCCCTCAGGGAAGTACTGGTGGAACGAGAACCGGTCCGGAGGCGAGTTCAGCAGAAGATGCGGGTAGTGGATGATGAAGTGGGTGTTCTCATTGTCGAAGTCCGACAGGCCATCGACGAAAGGAAGCGTTGGTTCCCTGGGCACGTAGAGGCCGTTCTCGTTGGCCGTGCTGTTGATGGCGTACACCATTGGTTCGCCGTCCGGGTAGAACTCGCTTCGCCTGGCGCCCGGGTAGAAGGTGTCAAGCGACTCACGGTGCACGGTCTGGACGTGGTACCCCTCCCGCGAGTTCTCCACCCAGATCTTCCAGTTGGCATTAAAGCGGTTCTCCCACTTTCTCGTAACCTTCATCTCCTCCATGCGGTAGGGGGCCATGCGCTCGACCAGGCCGCCGAGCGACTCGAGTAGCGGTTTGGCGTCCGGGTCGAAGTTGATGAAGACGAAGCCGCCCCACGTCTCGGCACGGACGCTGGGTAGTGGATGGTCGGCCTTGTCGAAGCCGTCGGCCTCATGCATCCCCGGGGTGGCGATCAACTCGCCGTCCAGCGCATAGGACCAGGCGTGGTACGGGCAGGTAATCCGGCGGCAGTTCCCGCGGCCGGTCATGAGCTCGGAGCCACGGTGTCGACAGGACGCCGACAGGGCCCGGATCACGCCATCATGATCGCGGAGGATGACCAGCGGCTCATCGACGATGTCGAGCCGCACGTAGTCGCCAGGGTTCGGTATCTCCTCCTCGCGGGTGGCCACCAGCCACTCCCTTCGAAAGATCGTCTCGACCTCGCGGTCGTACCACTCCTCAGAGAAGTAGACCTCGGGCGGCAGCGGCACGGCCTCCTCGATCGGAGCGCGAGTGCCGGCGTAGCGCTCCGGCGAAAAGATCGATTGGTTGGTCACCGACATGGAGCCACTCCCCTCTTGTTGGCGCGGAACGTAGCACCGGCCTGATGGTCAGGCTGTGAATCAAGCCGAATCCGGACAACAGCGGTCACCGGATCATCTCTTGGCGGCGAGGACAGCTTCCTCGACGACGCTGTGGAGTCTGCCCGACAGTTCTCCCCCATGTGTCGAGGTGGCCTCGACCACCAGGTAGGCGCCATACCCGTCCTCCAGGTCCAACCATGGTTGGGTGCCGAACGCCCCACCGTCGGTGATCCGTCCGGCTCCATGGTCTATCCACCAACCCATGCCGTAGCCCATGTTCGTACCCCACGCCTCGCCGTCGTAGGCCTCCCGGATCCGGTCATCGTGCATTCGGGTGAGCGATTCCGTGGACAGGACGCGGTGGTCGCCACACATTCCGTCGCGTAGGTGCATCAGGAGGAGGGCACCATAGGCACTGGTCGTGGTGTAGGCCCCTCCTTCCAGATTCGGGTTGTCGGTCGCCACGAGGGTCGACGGATCACCGTTGAAGGCCGCCGGGTAGGTGAAGGGCGCCGCGTCGAACTGGGTAAAGGGGTTGTTGAAGGCCAGTACGTCCAGGCCGCAGGGCTGCACGTAGGTCTCGTCGATCAGCTCCGCCCAAGATCGGCCGGAGGCCACCTCGGCGACCGCTCCCGCGACCTGCCACTGGCCGCCTCCGTATCGGAACTCGGTGTCCGGGGCAGCAATGTCAGCATCGTCGTCGGTCGTGTTGAAGATGTTCTCAGCACAGTCCTGCAGGCTTCCCACCGGGAAGAACTGGCAGAGATACGGCCCGTAGGCCGGGTTCGGAAGTAGGCCTACGAGACCGGAGCTGTTGGATATGAGATGTGCAGGCGTGATGTCGGGATTGCCGGAGCCCCACGCTACGACGTCGGATACCGGGGCGTCGATATCAAGCAGGCCCTCGTCATGGAGGCGCATCAGAACACCGGCCACGACCATCTTGGATGATGAAGCGATCAGGGAGATCCGGTCTGGCCCAAACTCCCCCCAGTGGTCGTGAAAGACCACACCGTCAGCGCGCTCGACAACGATCAGGCCGGCGCCGTTCAATCCAGTTTCGGTTAGGTAGTCCTCGATGATGGGTGCCACGGCGGTGAAGTCGTAACGATCCAGGTCGACTTCTTTCGTCTTCTCCTCGAACACCGACGTCGTGGTGGCCGGTGCACTGGTCGTGGTCGGAGGCACCGTCGTCGTCACTGTCGTGGACGAACTCGTCGTCGCAGAGACGTCTGGCCCAACAGTCGTGGTGCTTGCCTCCACGGTGGTCGACGGGGCCACGGTGGTCGTGAGTGGAGGCGCCGTCGTTGGCAGCGACGTGGGTGCCGTCGCAATAGCAACCGGTTCCGCGGTGGACCCGTCGCTGGCACATGCGGGGAGAACAAGCAGTATCCCAACCGCAAGCCCGAACCTGATCGCCATTCGCTTCACGATTAACGCAGCATGGGCCACCCCTCGCCCTGATCGCCACTCGTGACTCGGTGGACGCAACTGGTTCGGTTAGAAGGAGCGGCGGGCCTCCAGGAGGGCCTCGGACAGGACCGGACCTGCGCCGGCCACCGGGGTCCGTCGGGCATCGGGATCCAACAAACACAGGTCCCGGCCATGGGCGTCGACCACCTCCACGCCGGCCTCAGCGCAGACCAGCAGAGCGCCCAGGTAGTCCCACACGCCGTGGGCGTCGACCGAGCAGTCCATGTAACCATCGAGACGTCCGTCAGCCACCGCGCACAAATCGAGCGCTGCCGCGCCCATGGCCCGAAACTGACCCCAGCCGAGGTGGCGGGGCGGAAGACCCGACAGCCCGATAATCGCTTCGCTCAGCACCGGGGCGTCGGTCCGCCGGATCGACTCGCCGTCGCGTCTGGCTCCCCACCCCCGCACAGCGTCGTACCGGGTACCGGAGATCAGGTCGACCACGACCGCGGCCAATGGTCCGTTTCCATCGACCGCGCAGAGGCTGGTGGCGAACCAGGGCAACCCCCGTGAGGCATTGGTGGAACCATCCAACGGGTCCACGACCACCACCGGCATGCCGTCGAGATCAGGCTCCCGTAGGCCCGACTCCTCGCTCAGCACCCCGTAACCCCGGGGATCCAGCAGGTCATGGACCGCCTGGTCGGCCACTACGTCACTGGCGTATTGGCCGCCGCGTCGACCCGACGGACCCCAGTCCTCGTGTTCGGCAAGCGCGGCAACCACGACGTCGACTGAGTCGTGGAGAGCGCTCAGGACCATCGTCGGATCGACGGCTATCTCCTCCACCCCGGCATCCGCTGGTTTGTCTGACGAGTGGTCCACCCGGCCAGTCTGCCAAACCCCCATGGCTCGCATGTCGGGGTGGCTCTACGCTGTCCCGACACGCCCCCCACGGACCCGTGGGGTAGGCCCGAGATTCAGAGACCCGAGACCCGGACAGCGGAGAGGAACCACGTGGCCGTCGTCGATATCGCAGGCTTTGTTGCCGATCTCAAGGACCACGCGGCCGACCACGGATTTCACGTCCACGACGAGCGCCACTTTGTCGAGACCTACTCCATGCACCAGGCCTTCGAGGTCGACCTGCATCCTGAGGCAGCGTGCGGCGGACCTCTCGATCTTCGCCTTTCGCTGGACATCGAGGTCCGGACACTTCTGGCCTTCGAGGACGAGGTCATGTCCATCCCCGAGGATCAGGACCCCAGTGATGACCTGATTATCAACCTGGTGTTCAGTTGGGCATTGCCGCCGTTGGACCACGGCCCCGACCTCCTCGTGCTGGCTACCGAGTTGGCTGGCCTGGGAGGGCCCGACCTGCCGACCCAGGTGTCGGCCGTCGACTCCTTTGAGGCTGTGACCGACGCCCCTCAACGATCCCTCGGCGTGACGGCCCGACTGGAGACACCGTTGGCCGCCCTCATGCGCGGTGGTGAAGCCGACTGGCTGTGCGACGCCCTCGAGCGGTCCCGGGCAATCAGCGAGTACCTCTTGGATCGGGCGCCGGCGTGGCTCGGTGACGGCTTCGAGGGGTTCTAGGGCAATAGTTCCGGGGTATGCCCTCCGATCATCTGGCTGACGCCCCCTTAGACGCACCTTTCGACACAGGCGAAACCGATCGCCTGCTTTCCACCACCCGGGCGGTGCGGCGGCGTCTGGACCTCGAGCAGCCCGTCCCGCCCCAAGTGATCCTGGACTGCATCGACCTGGCCGAGCAGGCACCGACCGGTGGGAACCAGTCGAGTCGACGGTGGCTGGTCATTCGGGACCCTGACACGAAGGCGGCGCTAGCCGAGTTGTATCGGGAAGCCGGTGGAAACTGGATCAGCGACGCCTACCAACAGGTTGAGGGAACCGGCCACCACAACGAGAAGGCCCTCCGATCGGCCGACCATCTGGCCCGCAACCTCGAACACGTACCAGCAATCGTGCTGGTCACCATCCACGGCGAACATGACGGGAGCGGCCGCCCGGGGCTGTTCGACTCGGTCGTCCAAGCCGCATGGACCTTCTGCCTCGCGCTGCGGTCACGGGGCCTAGGCAGCGCGTGGACGACCATTCACCTCGGCGCGGCCGACCGGGTGGCCGAGCTACTAGGCATTCCTGACGGCGTCACTCAGATCGTGTTGCTTCCCGTGGCGTGGACCATCGGCAACGACTTCTCACCGGCTGAGCGTCGACCAGCAAACGACATCACGTGGTTTGACCACTGGGGCCACACCATCGAGCGACACACCGGCGAGGCCCCGATACATGAAGACGGTGCCGGTGTGACCGTCGAGGTGGACATCGATGCGCCTCCTTCGGCAGTGTGGCCGTACATCAGTGACATCGAGCTCCCGGCCCGATTCAGCGACGAGTTCCAGGGTGCCGAATGGATCTCCGCGGAACCCGCTGTCGGCGCCACCTTTCTGGGCCGCAACCGGAACGAACGCATGGGCGACTGGGAGGTCACCTGCCATATCGTCGGCTACGAGCATGAGCGGGTGTTCGCTTGGAACTCCGTCGACCCCGACCAGCCGGCCGCCCAATGGCGGTTCGAGCTCATACCTCTGGCCGGCGCCACGCGTTTACGGTTCGACATGGTGCTTGGCCCTGGCCCGTCGGGCCTCACGGCGCTCATCGACACCATGCCCGATAAGGAACAGAAGATCATCGCCAACCGACAACTGAGCCAGACAGCCAACATGCGTCGATGCGTCGAGGGCATCCGTGACCTCGTCAATAGTGCGGATGGCGGCAACGCTGGCGAACGGGAGACCCGCCAATGACCACCCTCGGACTGTCTGTCCACGACGTTCTGACCACCACGAGGTCGGTGCGAAAGCGCCTCGACTTCGACCGACCGGTCGACGATCAACTTCTCGAGGAATGCCTCGAGTACGCCGTGCAGGCCCCCACCGGTTCGAACCGTCAGGGTTGGCGATTCTTGGTCGTAACCGACCCTGAGAAGAAGGCTGGCCTGGGCGACCTCTACCGGAGGGGTTGGGAGCAGTACGCCGGCATGTCCGCCAGTGCCGCGGCGTTGGCTGATGGCGAGGACTCGGAACGGGCCTCCCAACAGATGCGGGTAATGCGGTCCGCCGCCTTTCTGGCAGAGAACATGCACCGGGTGCCGGCCATGGTCATCCCCTGCCTCCCCGGTCGGCTTGACCAGGCGGGCTTCGGCGCCGCCTCGTCGCTGGCTTCAATCATCCCCAGCGCCTGGAGCTTCATGTTGGGAGCTCGGGAGCGTGGCCTCGGGACGTGCTGGACGACCATTCACCTCATGTTCGAGGAGGAGGCTGCCGCACTTCTCGAAATCCCCTACCACGAGGTGAGCCAGGTGGCGCTCATCACCGTCGGCCACACTCTGGGAACCGACTTCCAGCCGGCTTCCCGTGAAGGCGGTGCAGCGGCCGTGACCTCCTGGAACAGCTGGGACTGAACCCGTTCAGATTGCCTCAGCCGCGATGGCCAGGTTCTCCAGTGTTCGCTCCATGGTGTCCCGGTTGTGAGCGGCCCGGTCGCCCACCCCGGTGAACAACCACCCAACCCCGGCCAGGAACGGCGAGCGGTCATCCACCCATGATTCAGTGACCCGGCAACCGTTCGATGTGGGCACGATGTCGTAGGACCAGTCGCAGCCACCCAGGGAACCGATCTTCAGGCGAAACGCGAACCGTCGAGGCGGATCGCTCTCTATGACGGTCACGTTGGTCTGCCATCGACGCCACCGAATACCGTTACGACCCCGGAAGACGGCTCCCACGGTCGGACCGGTGGCGCCGTCGATCCAACGCCCACCCCGGTTTTCGGGCGACCAGCGCCCCATGCCGACCAAGTCGCTAACCAGGTCCCAGACGACATCCGGGTCCGCTGCGACGTCACGGACGACGCTCACCTCGCGACTCGGCACCTCTTCTCGACCACTACCTGTGTCCTCTTCGACGACCATGTGCAGATGGTGGCCCACGACCCCGGGGCTCGCCCAGCCGGAGCAGCCCGGCGGCCGTTCAGTCGTCGACCGGGATGACCTCCGTAGAACCGTCGGCCGCCACCACCACAACCATGTTTCCGGCTCCGGTGCGTACCTCCTCGACCACGGACTCCGCGGCAAGGTCGACCCTGGCGGAGACGTCGAGCCGCCGGTATTGCACAACCCTGAGGCCGGACAACCCCTCGAGGGCCGCCACCAACGCTGGGGCGGGAGGTCCGACCACGGTCACCGTGCGTGGTGAGGGGCGGCTGGACGTCGGGACAGCCCGCAGGCCGGACCGCAACACCCGGCCGTGGTAGACGGCGACACCTCCCGTTGAGCAGACGAGGGCCAGCGGTATCCGGAAGCCCTCCAGGGTCTCGGCTTCGAGGTTCCCGTCCAAGAGCGCAAACACCACCATGTAGACCATGGCCAGGAAGCTCCCCAGCACCACAAGGGCCGTGGTGCCGAAAACGGCGAATAGGTAGATTCGTCGAACGGCCGACGTCTCCTCGGCCACCGTCCCAGCGTGGGCCTTGATCCGCTTCCAGGCCCGGTTCCAGATCGGTCCCCCAACAAGTAGTGCCGTGAGGGCGAAGGCCACCAGCTCGTCCACGTCGACGTCCCAGTCGTCGCCGGCTGGCAACACCTCGTTCAACACGATGCCAAGCAGAACAGCTACTCCGATGGTTGAGGCCACCAGACCCACACCCGACTCGAGATGGTCATAGAGGCGGGCCACCTCGTCTCGACCGTCGACCTGTCGGCGCACGGCGTGCGGGACTTCACGTCGGTGATAGGCCCACAGGGCCATACCGACCACGAGGAGTGCAGCGAAGACCGACAGGATGTGAAAGTGCTCAACCGCCGAACCGTCACGAGACGACCCGACGAGCAGCCACGACAACATCGTGTGGAGCAGGCCTGAGGCGGCAACCACGGTGGTTGCCAGACCACCCAGAACCCCCACAACGAGCACATAGCCATCGCGCTCCGGGCTGCGCTCGAAGACTCGGGCATGCCGCCACCAGTACCACCACCAGGCCACTCCGAAGGCCAGCACGGGCGCCAGAGACCCCCGTAAGCCATCCCAGCTGTTTGCCCACGAGGTGTCCCCCGCATAGTCGAAGGGCAGCGGGTCGGGCATCACTCCCTCGTAGGCCCATTGGAGGAGGTGCTCGACAATCACCGCTGTGCTGACCGCCATGCCGAGAAGGGCAGCGGTGGAGGCCACCAGGTAGTGGAGGCGGCGGCGGGTGCCCGGTAGCCGCCAGTGAACGATCGAAACGGCAAGCCAGATCGGTACGGCGGCAACGGACCAGGGGCTGAACGACCAGCCGTCGAGCAACCACCCCAGGACGTTGATGGCCGAACCCACGACAATGCCGGTCGACAGGAGGTCCATAGTCGACAGGTAGAACGACCACCCGCCGGATTCCGCCTCGGTGTCCGATGTCCGGAACCGTCGGCGTAGCCAGACGGTCATGCCGACAAGTGCCGACCCGGCCACGATCACCAGACTCAGCCAGAAGGCCAGTCCTTCCGGTTCGCTCTGTCGACCGTCCTCCACCACCTGCACCAGGCGACTGAGGGCGCCAGTGGCACCAATGGCGGTGGCGACGACCAGGCCGTACAGGAAGCCGAACTCGAAAAGTCGACGAGCCATCAAACCGACGTCTACCCGACGCCCGTCGGCCCGCCTGCGGTACACGACGATGCCGAACACCAACCCGATGAGCAGAACGAACTCCACGAGACCTCCCCATGAAGCCTCGCGCAGTAGATCAGCGCGCCGGTGTCACTTCTCCGGAGCCGCGCCTTCCAGCCAGTCTTCGAGGTCGGCCTCCTCCCAACCCTCCGGGCCGTAGATGGTCCCGGGAAGTGGCGTCATCAGCCGGGTGTCGCCGGCGGTCACATAGCTGTCGACCAGGACCCGACAGTCAAGGAGACGGTCGTCGGGATCCCCATCGTCGAGGCCGCGAGCGGAATCCATGCTGCGACGCATCCCTACCCAGTCGTCGACAGTGGTGGCCCACACCATGACCACTTCCGTGGAGTTGGTGGTCACCTCCCAGAGCCCGGTGGCCACTACCCCATGGTCGGCGAACACGGGGACCCGACACTCAACCACCTCAGCCAGGAACTCCACTTGGGTCCCCGGTCGAACCGTGAATACCTCGTTGACGAACAACGACCCCCTGATGCCCCGCTCGGCGATCTCCTCTGTGGTTGGGGACCCGGGCACCCCAGCACATACCCGGTCGTACCCTCCGGTCCTCCACCGGGATGCCTCGTCCCACCAATCGCCGTAGAAGGCGCTACGGCGCTTCAGGTTGAGCCGGTCGAGGTTTCGCCGCCATCCCTCCCAGCCATCCGCACCGCAGTCCCAGATATTCACCACCTGGGGCCAGCGTCCACCGCCGAAGCCAAGAACAAAGAAAGAGCCCTGAAGGGTGGTCATGCCCGGCATCCGGTTCGTCGGCTCACCCCGGACGTGTTCCATGTAGGCGTACTGACCCTGACCGACAATGTCGATGGTCTCGTGAACGAATACCGATCGGGGCACACCGCCATTCTTCACCGACCAGGGGCACGCACGCCAACCACACTGCTGTTGTGCCGAAGACGGCCAGTCCCTGGGGCTGGATAACACCTGGCAGGAGCCGGTCTGCTTTCCCCAACCAACCCCTGCACAGGTGATCGAACCTCGTGGGCCGGGCGGGGATCGAACCCACGACCGAGCGATTATGAGTCGCCTGCTCTAACCACTGAGCTACCGGCCCGCCCGCAGTCTGGCAGGAGACGCCAGCGGCACCTCGGCACCGGGCATCCATCCGGTACCTTGGCGATGATCCGACGGCCACCGATGGAGCGACCGTGACCGACGACGCGGTCGTCCCACATTCCGAACACCCGGACCTGGCATCCGACGCGACGTCGGATGAGGATCCGGTTAACGCCCAGGTTGAACAAGTGGATGGTCGGGCCCTGCCAATCGGCACTGTGGGCGATTCGCGGACAGATGTCAGTCTCGTCGTCCCCACCTTCAACGAAGCGGCCAACATCGGTCACCTCCTCCGCTCGCTACACGCGGTCCTGACCCGGACCGGAGCCGTATTCGAGTTGATCGTGGTCGACGATGACAGTCCGGACCGGACCTGGGAGGTGGCCACCGCGGTCGCCGCTGAACTCCCGGGCATCCGGGTGCTTCGCCGAACCGGCGCATCCGGCCTGGCTACCGCAGTCATCTGCGGATGGGCCCACGCCCGTGGAGCCGTCCTCGGCGTGATTGACGGGGATGGCCAGCACCCGCCAGAGGTGGTGGCCGACCTGGTGGCCGCCATGGACGAGCGGACCGACGTGGCCGTGGCTAGCCGGCACGTGCCCGGAGGCGGAGTTTCGAACTGGTCGGCCATCCGACGCCTGCTCTCCCGGGGTGCCCAGGCCCTCGGCCTCCTCCTCCTGCCGGGCACGGTGGGCCGGGTGACCGACCCCATGAGCGGATTCTTTCTAGTCCGACGGGACGTGGTGGCCACTGCGGATCTTGATCCAGTGGGCTACAAGATCCTGCTAGAGGTGCTGGCCCGTGGCGATGTCCGTCGGGTAGCCGAGCGACCCTACGTGTTCCTCGAACGGGCTGAGGGTGAGTCGAAGGTCGCTGCCGGCCACTACGTCGGCTACCTCCGCCACCTCATGCGGTTACGACTCCATCCGCTGCGAAGCCGGGCACTGGTGCGTTACCTGTTGGTCACCGCTGTGGCATTGATGGCCGACGCCATCGTCTTCCTCTGGATATTCGACCGCCAGGGCTGGAACCTGACCCGTTCGGCAGCTATCGCTGGCGAAGCGGGGATCCTCCTCACCGTGGCCCTGCATGACCTTTGGACGTTTGCCGGGCGGGCTACACGGGGCACCCTCGACCGGATCCGGCGCCTCCTCGGAGTCCAGATCGCCTTGGGCACGCTGTTGTTCGGGCGTTTGCTTGCGATCAACGTGCTGGTCAACTGGTTCCACCTCGGTCCGCTGGCCGCGTTCTGCGTGGCTTTGGCAGCCATCACGCCGGCCAGCCACCTCCTCGGCTCCCGTCTCACCTGGCGGGGTGTGCGTCCTTGATCAGAGTGGGAAACCACCGGCCTCATGGGTCAGTCCGGCCGGCAGGGCCGACCCCTGCCGTTTCGCGGCTTTAGAGCAGGCAACTTGGTATCTCCAATGTGACTCATCACTTTGGACGCGAACAGGGCCGGCCCCGAAAGACCGACCCTGAACTGCATGTTTGTGGCTCCGGGGGTGGGGATCGAACCCACGACCTGCGGATTAACAGTCCGACGCTCTGCCAGCTGAGCTACCCCGGAATGGGCGTGCGCAGGATACCAGAGGCACCCCATCTCCCGGCCGGGCCGAAGACCTCGATCAGACGTGTAGCCGGTCGTAGCGTCAGTCGTCGTCCAGGTAGTCCCGAAGCCGCTGCGGGCGGTTCGGATGCTTCAACTTGGACATGGTCCGAGCCTCGATCTGACGCACCCGTTCGCGTGTCACGCCGAAGTGGGCGCCGACCTGTTCAAGGGTCTGAGGCTCGGTCCCGTCTAGACCGAACCGCATGCGGACTACGTCCTTCTCGCGATCATCCAGCTCATCGAGGGCAGCCAGCACGGCCTCTCCCAACAGACGGCGGGTGGCCGCATCGACCGGAGCGATAGCCCGCGGATCGGCCACAAGGTCGGCCAGGCTCGCATCCTGCTCTTCCCCCATCGGCGAGTCGAGCGAGAGCGGATTGTCCTGCTCGCTGGCCAGCCTGAGCAGGCTTTCCACCTCCTCGGGCGTAACCACCGCCCGATCGCCGATCTCTGCATGGGACGGTTCCCTCTCTAGCTCCTGGGCTAGATCACGCTGGACACGGAGCACGCGGTTCATGGCGTCGACCTTGTGGACGGGGATTCGTATGGTCCGCGACTGATCGGCAATGGCGCGGGTGATTGATTGGCGGATCCACCAGGTGGCATAGGTCGAGAACTTGAAGCCCTTGCCGGCATCGAACTTCTCCACGGCCCGCATGAGACCGAGGTTCCCCTCCTGGAAGAGGTCGAGAAGCGGCAGGCCGCGACCCCCGTACTTCTTGGCCACGGAAACGACCAACCGGAGATTGGCCCGCGTTAGGCGGTCCCGGGCACGGTCGCCGCGTCGTTGCAGCCGCTTCAGGGACGCCAGTTCCGCCCGGTCCGTCCGACTCAGATCGCCAGCTGCCGCTAGGTCAGCCAGGCGCCCCTCGGCTTCGTTTCCATTCCGGATGCCGTCAGCCAACTCCACCTCTTCACGGGCGGTCAGCAGGGCGACCTGCCCGATCTCACGGAGGTACAGGCGGGTCGAATCAGCGACTCCACCGGCATCGGCCAGGGTCTCTGGACGTGCCCGGTACTCGGCCTTGCTGGCCCTCGTTAGTCGCATTACCTCGTCTGGACCAGCCTCGACGGCCACTGTCTCGTCGAACTCGATGCCATCGGCTTCCAACCGGCGCCGGACGTCGGAGATCAACTCCGGGGTGATCTCCGCGTCGCGCAGGACGTCGATGACCTCGTCTAGGCCGAGGCTGCCGCGGTCGCGGCCCCGACGCAGCAAGCGTGCGACTTCGAACTCCGAAACCCCGGACCAAATCTGTGATCTGGGAGCGGCGTCAGCCATCGACCCTCCCCTCAGCCCCCTCGTCGTGGTCGTTGAGCCAAGTTAGCAATTCCTCTAGATCGGCGCCCTCGGCCACCGGCTCTCTCAGCTTCATCACTTCGGTCCGAAGGAAGGAGATCACGGGCTGATACCCCGCGAGGTCGCCCGAGGATCGAGCCTCGGCTTCGAGTCTCACGGCAGCACGCTCGGCGGCCAGATAGGCCAGGCGGGTCAACACACCGAGCGGCTCGTCATCGGTCGCGTCCTGAACGGCCAGCTTTCCCATCAGGTCGGCCACGTCGGGCTCCACTTTCGCGCGGGCTCCGTGGAGGTCACCAGCCTCCCTCAGCGCCAGATAGGCCGCACGATTGAGTCGATCGTCGAAAAGCACGGGCGAGAGGTGGACGCTGATCGGGTCCGGTCGGTGGACGAGTAGACGGAGCGCCTGGGTCTCAGGAGTGAGGTGACCGGTGTCCGGCGATGCTCCCGCTGCGGTCCTGTCCGAGGCGGGCACGGTCCGTCCCCTCGGGCCGGCTGCCACAGCTGCCGCCCCCCGCCTTCTGAGTTCGTCGATGCCCACCTGGCACTGGTCGGCGATACTCATGGCGTACTGGTCACGTACCAGCGAGTCCGGGTGCTCGGCGACCAGCGTCATGGCCTCGGTGGCTGCCCGGGCCCGACCTTCGGCAGAGTCCAGGTCGCCGCGGGCCAGCACCCTGTCCACGCGGAACTCCAGGAACGGGCGAGCGCCATCAATAGCCTGCCGCAACGCCTCCGGGTCCGACCCGGCCAGGTCACCTGGGTCGGCTCCCTCGGGAAGGGCGGCGACCGCGAACTGGAGGCCGAACTCCTCCTCCCAGGCGTAGACCCGCTCGGCCGCCGCCTGGCCCGCTCCGTCGGCGTCGAAGGCCAGCACCACCCGTCGGGCGAACCGGCCGATGAGTCGAGCGTGGCTGGGGGTGAGGGCTGTCCCGCAGGTGGCCACCGCCCGCTCGATGCCGGCCAGATGGCAGCCGATGACATCGGTGTAGCCCTCGCATACCACCAACTCGTCGAGGCGCCCCGCCTCGGCCTTCGCCCAATGGAGGCCGTAGAGCACGTCGGACTTCGAGTAGTACTCGGCGGCATCTGAGGTGTTCTTGTACTTCGGGCCCTCCCCGTCTGGCAGCTTCCGGCCTCCGAAGCCCACCGGATTCCCCTGGACGTCGAAGATCGGGAACACGATCCGGGCCCGGAAGAAGTCGTACTGGCCACCTCGCTTGTTGATCCCGCCGAGTCCGGTGGCTTTCAGGTCTTCGTCGGACAGGTGGAGTTCCCTGGAAAGCAGCGACCAGTCGTCGGGTGCCCACCCGATCTGGAAGCGACGGGCCACCTCGCCGCCGTACCCCCGGGCTCGCAGATAGTCGCGGGCCGGGCGGGCCGCCGGGTCCTCCAGAAGACGTCGATGGTAGGAATCCACTGCCTTCTGGACGATCTCGGCGTACTCCTTGCGACGGTTGCGGCGGCGTCCCTCGTTCTGGTCGGTGTACCGCAGCGGGATGCCGGTCTTGGCCGCCAGGAACTCCACCGAGCCGGCGAAGTCCAGTCCCTCGATTTCGCGGACGAAGTCGATGACGTCGCCCGACACCTGACACCCGAAGCAGTAGTAGACGCCCTTCTCGGCATTGACCGAGAAGGAGGGAGACTTCTCGCCGTGGAACGGGCACAGTCCCATCCATTGGGCGCCGGTCTTCTTGAGTTGGGTGTGTTCGGTGATGATCCGGATGATGTCGGACTCGTCGCGAACCTTCCTGACGTCCTCGTCGACGATGCCCATGGCCGGACGGTACCGCCCACCGGCCTACCCGGTCAGCCGGGCCTGTTGATCGCCTTGTCAGTCGTCCTGTCAGCGCAACAGATCAGCCGTCGCGGGCGATGAGTGCCTGGGCCACGGCCAAGCGGGCCACCGGCACCCGAAACGGGGAACACGACACCGAGTCGACCCCCGCCTCGACCAGCAGACGTATTGATTCCGGGTCGCCACCGTGCTCACCGCACACACTGACCTCTAGGTCGGGGCGGGCCATCCGTCCAGCGCGGGTAGCCGCAGCCACCAGAGGCGCCACGGCGCCTGGGTCTAGGTGGGCGAACGGGTCGGCGGGTAACAGCCCCCGCTCGAGGTACGGACCCATCATCCGTTGTTCCACGTCGTCACGGCTTAGCCCGAACACCATCTGGGTGAGATCGTTCGTTCCGAAGGAGAAGAAGTCGGCATGGGCTGCCATGTCAGCGGCCAGGAGGGCCGCCCGTGGCGTCTCGATCATCGTTCCGACAGCAGGTGGTTCGGTGGGGTCCCATTCCTCGATCTCGTCCAGCACCCAGCCCCTCACGAGGGCCAACTCGGCCGCTGTCGAGACCAGTGGCACCATGATCGCTGCATGGGCGTGCGAACCGGCGGCCGCGGCGTCGTCCATGGCCCCCAGCAGCGCCCGGACCTGCATCCGGTAGAGCCCCTCACGCAATACGGCAAGGCGGACCCCCCGGATGCCCAGCATTGGGTTGTGTTCGCGCCACTCCGCCGGGGCGTCGTCGCCGAGGAACTCGTGCAGCGGCGCATCCAACAAGCGGATGGTCACCGGGAGCGGCGCCATGGCGACCAGGACGCCGGTCAGGTCCTCCCTCTGGGCGGCACCCAGCGCGGCTAGCGCCTCGGTCTCGTCGCGGGGTGAATCGGCCAGCAGGAACGCTCGCACCAGGGGAAGGCGGTCCCCGAGGAACAGGTGCTCAGTCCGACACAAGCCGATTCCCTCGGCACCGAACAAGCGCGCCCGGTCGGCATCTTCGGCCCGGTCGGCGTTGGCCCGAACCCCGATCCGCTCACCGCGTACCTCGTCGGCCCATTCGAGGAGAACGTCCAGTTCTGGCACCTCTCCGGCCTCGGCCGCCCTGACCGACTCGACCGCCCCAGCCAGTACCTCGCCCGACCCGCCGTCCACCGAGACCACGTCACCGGCGTCGACCCGAACCTCGCCCAGTACCACGTGGTCGTCACCCACCACCATCCCGACTACCCCGACCACCGCGGGGATCCCCCACCCGCGAGCCACCACGGCAGCGTGGCTGGCCACCCCACCTCGGGTCGTCAAGATTCCGGTGGCCATGCGCATGCCGATCTCATCGGCTGGCGACGTCTCGTCGCAGACCAGCAGGGCGTCCTCGTCCCGGTCGACGGCGTCCAACACGGCCTCGGCCGTCAGGCAGACGACCCCCGTGGCCACTCCGGGGCTGGCGCCCGTCCCGGCGGCCAGCAAAACGGGTCGACTCTGGCCATCGGGCGTTAGCGCGGCGGGGCCACCATGGATCAGCCTTTCAACTAGGGCTGGATCGACAGCGGCCACGGCGCGCCACCGGGCTTCGGCCGAACCGGCGGTCGTCGCCTCGGCAACCAGGGAACGCAGTCCATCCGAGCTGTCCACGCGGTCCTCAGGTGATGACATCAAGTCGCTCTGGTCGCTCAGGGACACTGGCCTCGCAGGGGCTGGGGCCGATCAGGCCGCGAGCCGCTCCGAGAGGTAGGCCACCAGGTCGCCAATGGCCACCCGTTCCTGAGCCATCGAATCCCGTTCGCGCACGGTCACCGCCCGGTCGTCAAGAGTGTCGAAGTCGATGGTTACGCAGAACGGCGTCCCGATCTCGTCCTGGCGTCGATAGCGACGGCCAATGGCCTGAGTCTGGTCGTAGTCGCACATCCAGTGCGGTTGCAGCAAACCCAGCACCTCGTTGGACGGATCGATCAACTCGGGCTTCTTGGAGAGTGGCAGCACAGCCACCTTGTAGGGCGCCAGCCGGGAATCGAGGCGGAGGACGGTTCGAACGTCGTCGTTGACCTCTTCCTCGTCGTAGGCGGCCATCAGGAATGCCATGGCCGTCCGGGTTGCGCCGGCCGCCGGTTCGATCACGTGGGGCACGTAGCGGTCGCCGGACGCCGGATCGTGATACTCGAGCTTGGTGCCGGAATGTTCGGCGTGCTGCTTCAGGTCGAAATCGGTGCGGTTGGCGATTCCCTCGAGCTCGTCCCACCCCCACGGGAACAAGAACTCCACGTCCGCTGTGGCCGTCGAGTAGTGGCTCAACTCGTCGTCGTCGTGTTCGCGAAGCCGGAGCTTGTCGGTGGGCATGCCGAGGTCGTGGTACCAGGCCATTCGAGCATCGCACCAGTGGCGGTACCACTCCGGGGAGTCGTCGGGCGGGACGAAGAACTCCATCTCCATCTGCTCGAACTCTCGGGTCCGGAATACGAAGTTCCCGGGGGTGATCTCGTTGCGGAACGACTTTCCAATCTGGGCGATGCCGAACGGTGGCTTCTTTCGCGACGTGTTGAGCACGTTGGTGAAGTTGACGAACATCCCTTGGGCCGTCTCGGGTCGCAGGTAGACCTCGGCGGCCGACTCGACCATCGGTCCGGCGTGGGTCTTGAACATGAGGTTGAACTCACGGGCTTCGGTGAACGTGCCCGACTTCGAACACGACGGGCAGGTGTCAGGGTCATCGAGCTTGTCGAGGCGATGGCGGGCACCGCAGTCCCGACAGTCGACGAGCGGATCGGTGAAGTTGGCCAGGTGGCCCGATGCCTGCCAGACGGCAGGTGGCGACAGGATCGAGGCATCGAGGCCGACCACGTCGTGGCGCAACTGCACCATGGTTCGCCACCACTGCTCCTTCACATTCCGCAGGAGCAGGACCCCGATCGGTCCGTAGTCGTAGGTGGATCGGAATCCGCCGTAGATGTCGGCCGACTGGAACACGAACCCCCGACGCTTCGAGAGGTTCACCACCTTGTCGAAAAGGGTGTCGTCGTTGGAGACCATGAGAAGGCAGGGTAGCGACGCGGTTCCCCGTCACGGGGCCAGACTGAACCCATGGGTATCTCTGACCGCTTCCGATCGCCGGGAATTGATCCGACAGCGGTGATCGGTCGCCGGATCATCTCCTGGCTGCTCGACAACCTGTTCATGGCCATCGTCGTCCTGCTCGTGCATCGTGGTGACGTGGCGTTCAACTCCGACGACGGGCTGTCCATCAACCCGTCGGTCATCTGGACCGTGACCGTGTTGATGGTCCTGAACCACGTGGCGCTAACCATGACCACCGGGTTCAGCGTAGGTAAGGCGGTGACCGGACTCCGGGTGGTTCGCCGGATCGACGGTGGCCTACCGGGTTTCCGGGGCGCCGCGGGCCGAACCCTTCCGTGGATCATCCCCGTGCCGTTCATCCCGGTCATCGAGGCCGGGATGATGCTGGCCAGCCGAGGGCATCGGCGCCTCGGGGACCGACTGGCCGGAACGGTGGTCGTCGACCGGGGCTGGATCGGTGAACCCATCGTCATTCCGAGTCTCGAGACGACCCAGCAGGTGCTGTCCGATGATGCCACCCCTTCCGGGGAAGACGGGAGCAGCGGACCCTTCGTGGACTAACTCCCGTCCAGGACCCGACGGGACCGCAGCCGGCGCTCCAGGTGGTACTCCACAGCTGATGTGGCCACCCCGTCAACCTCGGCGCACACTGCCGGATCGGTGACAGCCAGTGCGCCGGACAGCCCACCACCCAGCACCGCCCGCATGACCGCGATGGCCGAGGACGACACGGCACGGCCACGCCGGCAGTCGGGGCAGAGCACTCCACCTTCACCGATGTCCACTGCCACCAGCGGGTCGTCGACTCCACAACGGACACACCTGTCCAACTCTGGAGCCAGACCTTCGTGGGCCAGCAACTTCAGTAGGAAGGCCGGCACCACCAGGGCCGCCGGTCGTTCGTCGAGGGTCCGCAGGGCGCCGACCAGCATCCGGTAACGGTCTCGGTCGGCCTCACGGTCGGGCGCCACCACGTCGATGACCTCTAGCAGCGACGACGCGTCGGCAAACCTCTCGGCATCGAGGCGAAGCCCCTCGAAACGGTCGATCGTCTCGGCCTGGGTGACAATGTCGAGATCGCCCCGACCCCGGTGAAGCTGGACGGCCACGTGGCTGGTCGGCTCCAGACGCCCACCGAACTTCGATCGGGTCTTTCGGACTCCCTTGGCCACCGCACGGACCTTTCCGTGCTCGGCGGTCAGTAGGACGATGATGCGGTCGGCCTCGCCGAGGCGCCACGTCCGCAGCACCACACCGTCGTCCCGGTACAGGCTCACCCGATTGACTCGTCCGGATCGGCGATGCCGCCGTAACGGCGATGCCGGTCCTGGAACTCCTTGATTGCCGCATAGAGATGCTCTCGCCGGAAATCAGGCCACAGCGCATTGCTGAACACGAGCTCGCTGTAGGCCAGCTCCCAGAGGAGGAAGTTCGACACGCGGTACTCCCCCGACGTTCTGATGACGAGGTCCGGGTCGGGCATCTCGGGGTCGTAGAGGTTGCGTGCGATGGTCTTCTCGGAGACTCGTTTCGTGCCGGCGTCGACGATCCGCTGCACGGCGTCGACCAACTCGGCCCGACCGCCGTAGTTGAAGGCAATGGTGAAGGTCAGGCCGGTGTTGTCCCGGGTGAGGGCGGCGGCCTCCTCCATCCTTTTGACGAGGCGTCGGGGTACCCGTCGGTCCCTCCGACCGATGAACCGGATGCGGATGTTCCGTTCATGGAGTTCCTCCTGGCGGCCGAGCATGATCTCCTCGTTGAACCGCAGCAGAAACTCCACCTCTTCGACCGGGCGCCGCCAGTTCTCCGTCGAGAAGGCGTACACGGTGAACCAACCCACCCCGAGTTCGTCAGCACCATCTAGGACCTCGAAGAGGGCCTGCTCGCCAGCCGTATGGCCATCGGTGCGGGGAAGGCCCCGCTGCTCGGCCCACCGGCCGTTGCCATCCATGACGCACGCAATGTGGTTCGGGATCCGCGAGCGATCCAGGTCCGAGGGGAGCACACCAACGAAACTACCCGCGCCCCTCCACGCTGAGTGGCCGGGCCTAGCCTCGGCGACGATGGGCGAGTCGAGCGGCGGAGCGGAAATGAGGCCGGCTGAAGTGTCGGCCATTGCCCTCGAAGAGGTCTGCGGGGCCCTCCCCGGTGGCGGTGAGCGTCGGCCCGGCCAGGAGGCCATGGCGCGCCGAGTCGCCGAGACCATCGAGTCGGGCTCACACCTGGTGATCCGGGCAGGAACCGGAACAGGTAAGTCGCTGGCCTACCTCGTTCCGGCCATCATCTCTGGCCGCACCACGGTGGTGGCAACAGCCACCAAGGCTCTCCAGGATCAGCTGGCCACCAAGGACCTGCCCTTCCTTCAGGAGCACCTGGTGCCGCATCTTGGTCGTTCGTTTTCGTTCTCGGTCCTCAAGGGACGCTCGAACTACTTATGCAGGCAGCGGCTGAACGAACTGGCGACGACCACCGCTGGTGACCAGCAGCAACTCGACGGGTTGGCCGAGACGGCCGACGTCGAGGACCTAGCCACTATCGCTGCCTGGGCTCAGGAGACTTCCACCGGCGACCGGTCCGACCTGCCGATGGAGCCGTCACCTGCGACCTGGTCGGCGGTCAGTGTCGGATCAACCGAGTGTCCCGGGGCGGCACGATGTCCCAGCGGTGATGACTGCTTCGCCGAGGACGCCCGAGCCGCTGCCGCCTTCTCCGATGTGGTGGTGACCAACCTCCACCTCTACGGGATCGATGTGGCCAGCGAGGGGGCGATCCTCCCCGAGCACGACGTGGCCATCCTCGACGAGGCCCACCAGACCGAGGACATCCTGGCGCGGGCCGTCGGCTTCGAACTCCGATCGGGTCGCTTCCAAGGACTCGTCCAACGGGCCAGGGCCATTCTCACCCGATCGACCGCGGTGGCCGACGTGTCCAACATGGCCAGCCAACTTGACGACGCTCTCGGTGGACATCTCGGCACTCGACTTGTTCCCGCGGCGTCAGCTGAGGTCGCTGCGGCCCTCCGCCTGGCCGAGACCCGTCTCGGTGCGCTCCGTACCGAACTACTCGGGCTACCCAAGGACGGGCCGGGCGATGTTGGTCCCCGTCGGGAACGGGCACTTCGCTCCCTGGAGACGTTGACCGACGACGTCCGAGCGGCCCTGGACCTAGAGGGTGGACCCATTCCGGGACTGAAGGTTGCCTGGACGGAAGGCACAGTCGGACGTCCCAGCCTCCAGGTGGCACCGATCGACGTGGCCACCGTCCTGCACGAACGTCTCTGGCAGGAACGGACGGTGATCCTCACCAGTGCCACCGTCCCGGCCAACCTTCCGATCCGGCTTGGACTGGACAGGCACGACCACCGCTACGAGGACGTGGGTAGTCCGTTCGACTTCGCCAACCAGTCGATGCTCTACTGCGCGACCTCCATGCCTGAACCCCGGGACGAGGGCTATCTGACGGCCTGCTACGACGAGATTGAACTCCTGGTCAACGCAACCGGCGGACGGACCCTCGCCCTCTTCACCAGCCGCCGGGCACTGGACGCCGCCGTCGAGGAGTTGCGGGAGCGGCTGCAATGGCGGATCCTGCATCAGGACGACATGCCGCGCCCGCTTCTGATGGCTGAGTTTGCCGACGACGAGTCCTCCTGCCTGTTCGGCACCAAGGGCCTTTGGCACGGCATCGACGTGCCGGGCCCGAGCCTCTCGCTGGTCGTGATCGATCGGATCCCGTTCCCGCGCCCCGACGACCCTCTCCTCAGCGCCCGACGCGACCTCGTGGGCGAACGTGAAGCCTTCCGCCAGATCGACCTTCCCCTGGCCGCCACCGACCTTGCTCAGGGGGCGGGCCGGCTGATCCGAAGCATCACCGACCGGGGCATGGTGGCGGTCCTGGATCGACGACTGGCCGCCAACAGGTCCTATCGGTGGGACCTGCTCGAGGCTCTACCGGACATGCCCCGAACCGGCGACCGGGACGAGGCGTTGGACTTTCTGGCTCGACTGGTGGACTGACCCACAGTTCGATCGGTCTCAGTAGCCCAGCCGGTCAAGGGCCTTGGGGCGCTTCTGCCAGCCCTTGTCGACACGGACCACCAACTCGAGGAAAGCACCCTCGAGCATCTGGGCCCGGGCTGCCGTGCCAACAGCCTTTAGGACGGCCCCCTTTTTTCCGATCACGATCCCCTTCTGGGAATCACGTTCCACAAGGATCTCGCAACGAACCCGTGGCCATTCCCACTCGGTGACCCGGGTGGCGATGGAGTGCGGCAGTTCCTCCTTCACGATGGCCAGCAACTGCTCACGGACCAGTTCAGCCACCCAGAACGCCTCGGGTACATCGGTGACCATGTCCTGTGGGTAGTACTGCGGCCCCTCGGGAAGACGCCCCAGGACGTGGTCCCGGAGATCGTCCACGCCCTCACCATCCCGGGCCGAGATCGGGAAGTACTGGTCAAACTCGAAGCCCGAGGCGACGATTAGCTGTTCGGCGATCCGATCCCGACCCACCCGGTCGACCTTGTTCACCACCAATACGGTCCGGTCCTTGGGCAGACCGCCGGCGATGAAGGCGTCGCCCCTCCCGATCGGTCCGTCGGCCTCCACCAGGAACAACACGACGTCCATGTCGGCCAACGCCGAACGAGCGGTGTGGTTGAGACGCTCGCCCAACAGCGTGTGGGGCTTGTGGATCCCCGGCGTGTCACAGAACACGGCCTGCACGCCCGGGCGGGTCAACACCCCACGGACCTCGGTTCGCGTGGTCTGTGGCTTGTCGGAAACAATGGTGACCTTCTGGCCCAGGATCCGGTTCAACAGCGTCGACTTCCCGACATTGGGTCGCCCGACCAGGGTCACGAAGCCTGACCGGTGTCCATCACCCGAATGCATCATGGACGTCATGTCGGCGTCCCGGTCTCGACCTCCGGTGCCCCGATGCGAACCCGGGTGATCCGACGCCCCACGACCTGCTCCACCCCGAACCGGCGCCCGGCCACCACCACGGCCTCGCCCACCACGGGCACATGGCCCAACGCATCGAAGATCAGACCACCCACGGTGTCCCAGTCCCCAACAGGCAGGCTGCCTCCCAGGAGTTCGTCCAACTCGTCGATCGGCATGCGGCCGTGGACCCGGATCCCGCCACCAGCTACCGGCTGGGACAAGGGTTCCTCCTCGTCGAACTCATCGACGATCTCGCCGACCACCTCCTCGAGTAGGTCCTCCATGGTCACTAGACCGGCGGTTCCCCCGTACTCGTCGACCACGATCGCCAGGTGGAAGCGGCCCGCCTGCATTTCGCGCAATAGGTCATCGGCCTGCTTGGTCTCAGGCACGAATCTCGGTGACCGGGCCAGAGAACCGATCGGTTCCTCGTCGCGGCCGTCCAGATGGGCCCGCATCAGGTCCTTGGCGTGGACCACGCCCACGATGTCGTCAATTCCCGTGCCGCTCACCGGGGTCCGGCTGTGGCCGTTGCGGGCAACCTCGGCCATGGCCCCAGCCACCGTCAGGTCGGACCCAATGCACCCCATATCGGGTCGGGGCACCATCACCTCACGGACCAGGCGGTCTCCGAAGGCGATCACCGACTCGATCAATTCGTGTTCCTCGGCATCGATGGCCTCAGATGCCAACGCCCGATCGGCTACCGCCATCAACTCTTTCTCGGACACCGTCGGGGCACTGGTTCGCAGCGAGCGTGGCAGGAGGTGCTCGGCTGTCGAGACCAGAACGTCGGCCAACCAACGCAGCGGAGCGAACGTGGAGAGGTGAGTCACCACCGATGCCGAACTGATGACCACACGATCCAGAGACCGAAGGGCAACGGTACGGGGCAGCACGTCGACCAGGACAAAGCCCGCTATGAGCAGTGCGGCCACCGACGCGAAGGCCCAGCCTCCGCCGGAGCGGTCGGCGACGACCACTGCGAGGGTTCCGGCGGCCGACATCCGACAGGCCATCACAAGGAGTAGGACCACGCCCAAGGAGCGGACCCGATCCTCAAGGAGTTCGGGCAGCGCCTCGGCGTCTGATGGTCCGGTCGGTTCCCTCCCGGGAGCACCGTTAGATGTCGGTTCCCGCTCAGCGAGCCGCTCCACGAGTACCTCGGCCCGGGACCGTCGGATGTGCAGGATTCCCGTCTCCACGACGACCAGCAGTCCCGAGATGGCAGTCAGGGCCACCACCAGCAGGAGAGCCAATCCGAGGCTCACGAACGGTCCTCTCGGCGGGCGACCATCCCGTGCCGGGCCAGGTGGGCACGCTCCCGCTCCTGCATGACGGCTTCCTCGCCCGGTTCCCCATGGTCGTGGCCAAGCAGGTGGAGCACCCCGTGGACCAACAGGAGGGCAATCTCGGTTTCGTAGTCGCACGCGTATTTCGCGGCCTGTCGCTCGGCAACCGCGGGGCACAACACGATGTCCCCCAAGAGGAGCGGCGCGCCCGACCGATCGGTCGTGGACGGAGCCAGGTCCTCCGGATCTTCCAGCGGGAAGGACAACACGTCGGTAGGGCCCTCGCCGCCCATGTGCTCAGCGTTCAACACAGCCATCGGTTCCGCGTCCACGAGGTGTACGTGGACCTCAAGGTCGCTCCCACCCAAGCCCTCATGATCGAGCACGTCGGCGACCAGTGCCCGACAGTCAGCGGTGTCGACCGGGTAGGCCCGCTCGTCGTCCACGATTACCGTCGGCGAACCGGCCACTCCGGAACCCTGGGTTCCGCTCTTCAATGGGACGACCCGTCGCTGACGTCGTCTCCTGGCTCGGCACCTGCGCCGACTCCGTCACCGCGGTCGTCAGCTTCTCGCAGGCCGGCCTCATGCTCATAGGCCTCGACGATGTCCTGCACGATGCGGTGGCGGACCACGTCACGGGCACCCAAATGGACGAACGACAGTCCGTCGATTCCGGTCAGCATCCGTTCCAGGTCGAGCAACCCACTCCGTCCACCGGGCACATCGACCTGGCTGATGTCGCCGGTCACCACCACCCGTGACCCGAAGCCCACCCTGGTGAGAAACATCTTCATCTGTTCGGGAGTTGTGTTCTGAGCCTCGTCGAGGATGATGAAGCTGTTGTTCAGGGTGCGGCCACGCATGAAGGCCAGCGGGGCCACCTCGACTTGTCCACGATCCACCAGACGTTCAGCCGTCTCGGTGTCGACCATGTCGAACAGGGCGTCGTAGAGGGGCCGAAGGTAGGGGTCGACCTTGGCCATCAGGTCGCCGGGGAGGAAGCCCACCCGCTCCCCTGCCTCGACCAGTGGGCGGGTCAGGACGATCCTGTCAACCTGCCCCGCCTGGAGGGACCGGATCGCCATGGCGACGGCCAACCAACTCTTGCCGGTTCCCGCCGGACCGATGCCGAAGGTGATGATTCCGTCGGCCACTGCCTCGACGTAGCGCTTCTGGCCCGCCGACCGGGGGCGGACCGGCTTGCCACGTGAGGTCCGGAAGATCTCGGTGGTCAGGACCTCCGATGGCCGTTCGTCAGCTCGCACCATGTCGATCGTGCGGTCCAACGTTCTCTCGTCAATGGTCAGGCCCTGCTGGAGTAATGCCACCATTTCGTCGAACACCGTCCCGACGGTGGCTGCGTGGGCTCCGTCGATGGTGATCTGGTTGCCCCGGACATGAATGGCCGAACCGGGGAACGCCCCCTCGACCCGGCGGAGCAGGACGTCCCGCTCCCCTACCAGGTCCGGCATCAGATCGTTGCCGGGGATGTTGACGGTGAGCGTGGTCGACTCCATGGGAGACCCACAGGGTATCGCCGCCGGATCCTCGCACCAGTTCCCCGATCGGCTGGGCCCACTCTCCGGCCATGACGGTGGATGAGGGTAATGCTGCGGGTTTCGCGGCGGAGATGGCTCCGGTCGTTTCCAGGCAGGCCGAAACACCCTCCCGTACAGGATGGAGGGCCGTTACTTCCGGCGGCGACCCTTTCGGCCGGGCTTGCCTCCAGCCCTGCCACCGCCCTTGAGGCGACGCCAACGCTCCTTCTTCGCCTTTTCGGCGTCCAGGTCGGCCATCACCCGGGGACCCGCCTCGTTGATGATGTCCTCGGCCGCATCCAGCAATGCTGCGATGCTGTCGTCATCGCCGAGACCGACCGGCTCGTCCGGTGTCTCAGGGGTCACGAGGCTGCCGTGGCTCCAGTTGACGTCCAGACGACGCTTGGTGAACGACGGGCAGTCGTCGGGGCACCGCCAGGGAGCTTCGGGAGCGAGGTCAAGGTTGCACTTCCGGACCGTGTCCCCGTTGGGGTAGCTCCGGCTCTCGAAGTGTTTGCAGTCCTCACGCATCGGCATGACGCCAGTGTGGCGCGTGCGGAGTCACCATCGGCGGCAACAGGGGCCGCCCGTCAGGCGCGAGGGCCCTCAACAAAGTAGGTCAGCCGACCGAGCCCTCCATCTGCAGTTCGATCAGGCGGCTCCACTCCACCGCGTACTCCATGGGCAACGTTCGGGTGACTGGTTCGATGAAGCCGTTGACGACCATGGACATGGCCTGCTCCTCGGTCAGCCCCCGGCTCATCAGGTAGAAGAGTTGGTCGTCGGCCACCTTGGACACCGTCGCCTCGTGGCCGATCACCGCGTCGGCTGAACCGACCTCCATGTAGGGGTAGGTGTCGGAAATACTGTCGTCGTCGAGGATGAGTGCATCGCACTGGACGTGGCTCTTGCAGCCGTAGGCGTCGTCCTCCACCCGCACTAGGCCTCTGTAGCTCGTCCGACCACCGTCCTTGGAGATCGACTTGGACACGATCTTGGATGTGGTCTCCGGTGCGGCGTGAGTCATCTTGGCCCCCGCGTCCTGATGCTGTCCCGGGCCGGCGTAGGCCACCGACAACACCTCGCCCGAGGCCTTCGGGCCGGCCAGGACCACGGCCGGGTACTTCATGGTCAGGCGGGATCCGATGTTGCCGTCGATCCACTCCATGTGGCCCTCAGCCTCCACTCGGGCCCGCTTGGTGACCAGGTTGTAGACGTTGGACGACCAGTTCTGGATGGTGGTGTAAGTGACTCGAGCCGACGGCTTGACGACGATCTCCACCACGGCTGAATGGAGAGAATCCGTGGTGTAAACCGGCGCCGAGCAGCCCTCGATGTAGTGCACCTCCGAACCCTCGTCGGCGATGATCAGCGTCCTCTCGAACTGGCCCATGTTTTCCGCGTTGATTCGGAAGTAGGCCTGCAACGGCATGTCGACCTTGACGCCGGGTGGAACGTAGATGAACGAACCGCCGCTCCACACCGCGGAGTTGAGCGCCGAGAACTTGTTGTCATTGGGCGGGATGATCCGACCGAAGTAGGCCCGCACGACCTCCGGGTGCTCACGCAGGGCGGTGTCCATGTCGCAGAAGATCACGCCCTGTTCCTCTAGGTCCTCGCGGTTGCGGTGGTACACCACCTCGGACTCGTACTGGGCTGTCACGCCGGCCAGGTACTTCCGTTCGGCCTCCGGAATACCTAACTTCTCATAGGTGTTCTTGATCGACTCGGGGACGTCGTCCCAGTCGTCGCTGAGCGACTCGGTGGGCTTGATGTAGTAGTAGATGTCGTCAAAGTCGATCCCCGACATGTCGCCGCCCCACCAGGGCATGGGCCTGTTTCCGAACCGCTGGAACGACTTGAGACGGAAGTCCCGCATCCACTCCGGCTCGCCCTTCATCCATGACATTTCCTTGATGACGTTCTCGTCGACGCCCTTGGTGGGCTTGTAGACGTAGTCCTCCTCGTCGCTCCAGCCAAGCTTGTAGCGGCTGAGGTCGAGGCCCAGATCGGTGGCGGACATCGGCGGGACTCCTGTTGCCAGTGGCAGTCGGGGGTTGACGGATGGGAAGACGGGGATTTCCCCTATGTAGATAGTAACAATCCCCTGAACCGTTCAGAAGGGCATCGGCCATCGGAACGGTTCAGGTGTGGTGGCGACGCTGCCGATCCAACCAGCCCAGCAGGATGGCGATGGCCCTCGGATCGTGCCGCAGGTGGTGTCCTGCCCCGGCGATAATCCGGAGATCGGCCGCTCCATGGGCCCCGGCCACCACCCGGGCGTCCAGCGGTGGAACGATCTCATCGTCACCACCGTGGACCAGCAGGAGATCGCGCGGCGCCAGGGCCGACACGGACCGCTCAGCCGACAGCTCCCGAAGCGCACCCGACCATCGATTGAAGTCGGGCGGGGAGTCGGACATGGTCAGAAGTCCAGCGTCACGAGCGTGTAGGAGCAGCCGGCGCGGGTTGGCCGCCCAGTCCGACCAGTCGGCTGGTGCAGCCAGTGCACCAACCCCGCTGATCCCGTCATCGACGGCCGCCGCACAGATGGCCAGCGCGGCCCCACTGCCGAACCCCACGACCCACACCCTCTCCACGCCGGTCTGACTCCTGAGGTCGGCGGCGGCGGCCACCACGTCGTCACGCCAACCGTCGAGGCTGAAGTCGCCGTCGGACCCGGGCATTCCCCGTAGGTAGGGAACCATGGCCACCCATCCCATCTCCGTAGCGATCCGGAAGGCCAATTCCGGAAAAGTGGCCACCGAGTTCGCTCCACCGTCGGGTCCGCTGGGAAACCCGTGGCAGATCACGACGCCGGGCAGGGCCACTCCACCGGACCCCGACCCGTTCCCGATTGGGCGGGTGACATGGGCAGCCAGCGTCAGGTCCCCGGACGGGAACCGGTGGTTATCGAACCCGTCGACCCCGGAGGCCGCGGCATCGCCCGCGGAGGACACGACGGTCAATCCAATCGGCGGAGGGTGTCGCGGAACTCCCGGCCCCGCTGCACGTACACCTCAGCGTTAATCATGTTGGCGTCCTCGGGAACCACACCTTCCCGGACGGCAGCCGGCACACCCAGGGCCATCGATAGGGGCGGCACGATCTGACCGTTGCGCACCATCGCATTGGCTCCGACGATCGAACCCCGGCCGATCACTGCCTCGTGCAGGACCACGGCCCCCACTCCGACCAGCGCCCGGTCCTCGATGGTGCACCCCTCGAGGTGGCACAGGTGACCCAGGGTCACGTCCTCGCCGACGATGGTCGGCAGGTGGCTAGTGCAGTGCAGTACCGCGTTGTCCTGGACCGACGTCCGGGCTCCGATCCGAATCAGGTTGTCATCGGCCCGGATGACCGCGTGGGGCCACACGCTCGCACCGGGGCCCAACTCGACGCTGCCGATCACCGCGGCCAACGGATGGACGTAGGCCGTCGGATCGATCACCGGGACGCGGTCACCGAGCGCGTAGATCGCCATCAGCCCTGCGCCCGGTACTCGCCGTACTTTCCTCCGAGGAAGACCAGCGGCGAACCCTCGTCGACGTGGGACACCCCGACCACGCGTCCCATTACGAACCAGTGGTCACCGGCGTCGACCACCTCATGTACGGCACAGTCGATGGACGCCAGACATGAGGGGATGGCCGGCGATCCGGTCATCTCGGCTGGCTGCCACCCTGTGCCCTCCCAGGGGTCGCCGTCCTTGCGGAAGAAGGCGTTGGACAGATCGGCCTGTGCGTCGGACAGCACGTTGACGCAGAAGCCATCTGATGACGACATTCGTCCCCACGTGTAGGACTCCTTGCCGGGTAGAAAGCCCACGAGCGGAGGGTCCATCGACACCGACACGAATGAACCGATCACCATGGCAAGGGGCTCGTCTCCATCCATGGCCGTCACCAGCGTGACGCCCGTCGGGTAACGGCCCAGCACCTTGCGGTATAGGTCGCCGTCGATCTCGTTCAGGGTTCCGCTCGGGTTCTCGTCAGCCACGGGGCTCTTCCTCTGTCGTTGCCCGCCGATGACCGGCGAGGTCGGGGACCGAACCTAGCGGGGAGTCGCCGCTGCCAACGTGTCGTCGGACGGCACCAGTGAGATCGTGCGACCCTCGACAGCAGCAGAGACATGGTCTACGTCGAGTCCGACAGAACGATCACGCGCCCCAGCCAGCAGACGGTCGATGTGGTCGTCGTCGTGGGCCGGGTCGTGGTGGAAGAGAACCAACTCGCCGACCCCCGCCTGATGGGCTACCTCGATGGCGTAGTCCACGGTGCAGTGCCCCCAGTGGGGGCGTTCCGCGAACTCCTCCGGGGTGAACTGGGCGTCGTGGATCAACAGGTCCACGCCGTCAGCCAGGGCCAGCACCTGGTGGTCGACACGAGTCGGATCGTCGATGGGCTGCTGGTGGTCGCTTATGTAGGCCACGCTGAGCCCGTTCCAGTCGACCCGATAGCCCAGCGTTCGGCCGACGTGGGGCACCGGTCGGGCGGTCACCCTTGCCGAACCGACGTCGAAGCCTCCCTCTGGTGTGTCGTTGAGCGACATCCGCCCGACCAACTCCCGGTAACAGATCGGAAAGAATGGGGGTGTCATGAACATGTCGAACGACTGCTCGAGCGTGCTTCCCTCCTCGCCCGGCCCGAACACGTCGAGTCGGGTATCCGGGCAGTGCAAGGGAGCGAAGAAGGGAAGTCCCTGGACGTGGTCCCAGTGGAGGTGGCTTACCAGCGCTGTGGCCCGGAAGGGGCCTGAACCGCAACGCTCGTCGACGCCGTAGAACCGAAGGCCGGTACCCAGGTCGAAGATGATCGGCTCGCCACCGGGGACGTCGAGAACCACACACGAGGTGTTCCCCCCGTAGCGCCGATTGTCATCACACGGGCACGGGGTGGAACCCCGGACTCCAAAGAACGTGACGTCGAGTGACTCCCCCATCGGTGACCAAGGGTAGGGAAGCCTCCCCGCTCGACGGGGAAGATGTGACGCATCTCTCAGCCGGCTCGGTGTGACATTGGAAACGGTGCGAAACTCGGCCCATGGCCATGGAACCCTCTCCCAATGGGTCACAGGTCCAAAATCCCGGGTCGCTTCCAGACGGGCTGATCGCCGTCGTTAAGGCCGGCTGTCCGGCCTGTGCACTGGCCCGGCCGGTGTTCGTCGATCTCGCTGAACGGGCCGACCTGACCGTTTACACCCAGGACGACCCGACCTTCCCCACCGAGGCTGACTGGGTCGTCGACGACACCGACCTGGCCATCAGCTGGGGCCTGGACCTCGACGCCGTCCCCACCCTCCTGAGAATTGAAGGTGGTGTGGAGACGGCGCGAACCACCGGTTGGGACCGCGACCGGTGGGAGGAGTTCACCGGCGTGAGCAACCTCGGCCCGGACCTGCCGCCCTTCAAACCCGGTTGAGGGTCATTGACGGTCGATCCCGGGCGGATCGACGCACTGCGGGCCCGCTACGACGGTTGGGGCCTGGCGTCGCGTCGGGTGGAGGTGGGCTCCCTCGAGGATGAGGCGGAGGCCATGTTCGACCGGGGGTGGACCGACGGCCTTCCCATCGTCGCCCCGACCGAGGCGCGGGTAGCCCGCATGCTCGACGGCACGACCCGTTCGCCCGGCGACATCGTGGCGCTCATGCCCCCGGCACTCGTCGAGTGCACGGTCGAGAAGGTGGCCGTGAATGCGGTGATGGCCGGCTGCCGTCCGGAGTACCTCCCGGTGGTGCTGGCAGCGCTGGAGGCCATCTGTACTGACGAGTTCAACATGCACGGCGTGTTGGCCACCACGATGGGCGTTGGACCAGTGTTCGTCGTCAACGGGCCCATTGCCCAACGAATCGGCATGAACGCCGGCATCAACGTCCTGGGCCATGGAAACCGGGCCAACCTGACCATCGGACGGGCCGTCCAGCTGGTTGTACGCAACGTGGGGGGCGGTCGACCCGGAGAGATCGACCGGGCCACCCACGGGAGCCCGGCCAAGCTGTCTTTCTGCTTCGCCGAGGACGAGGCCACCAGCCCCTGGACCACGTTGGCCGAGGATCGGGGCTTCGCCCGGTCAACCGACGTGGTGACCGCCTTCTGTGGCGAAGCTCCCCGGATCGTCGTTGACCAGCGCAGCCGGACGGCCGATTCGCTGGTTCGCTCACTGGCCGACGGTCTGCGATCGGCAGTGTCTTCGAGAGTGGTGGCCGGCATGGACGCCATGCTTGTGGTGTCGCCCGAGCACCTATCCCGATTCAGTGATGCAGGTTGGGACCGGGCACGGTTCATGGAGGAACTGGGCGCCCACCTGATGGTCGACACGGACACCATCGTGATCGGCGCCGGCGGCATCGAGGAGGGCCTTCCCGAAGCCATGGCCGGCCTGACCCTCCCAAAGTTTCGTCCCGGGGGGCTGCTTGTCGTCCACGCCGGCGGTCCGGCCGGCCTGTTCTCCTCGATCGTGGGAGGCTGGTTGAACGGCCCAATGGGAAGCGAACCAACCAGCAGGGAGATCACACCGTGAGCGACACCGACCCGTCACCGACGACCGGGCACCATCCGGATGTCGCGAAGCACGCAGGGGCGGTGATGCTCCTGGATCCGACCTCCGAGGCCGAATCGACCAATCGGGCCCTCACCGCCCGGAAACCCTCGCTAGACGGCCTCACCATTGGTCTACTGGACATCAACAAGCCACGAGGCGACGTGTTCCTCGATCGACTCGAGCAGCAGTTGGGGCGCCGTGGGGCCACCGTGCTGCGTTTCGCCAAGCCGACCTTCACCAAGCCAGCGCCCGCCGACCTACGCCACGAGATCGCCACTCAGTGCGACGCGGTGATCGAAGCACTCGCTGATTGAGGCTCCTGCACGACGTGCAGTGTGCACGACATCGACGATCTGGAACGGCGAGGGCTTCCCGGGGTAGTGATTGCCTCGGAACCGTTCAGGGATGCCGCTGCGGCCCAGTCCCGCGCACTGGGGCTCGAGGTGGCCACCGTGTTCACCCCCCATCCGATCCAGGATCGGACCGACGAGGAGATGCACGCCATGGCTGACGCGCTCGTCGGCACCGTGGTGAACGCCATCACGGCAGATGCCAACACCGACCATCAGTGACGACGAGGCCGTCGAGCACCAACCGGGCTGCCACCCGCTCAGCCCTCTGGGGATCGTCGGGCCATCCCATTGCCGTAGCCAGGCCGTCGTCGTCTACCAGGTTCTCGGCCAATGCGGCCACCAACCGACCACGCCCCTGCCGATCAGACCCTTCGAAGGTCGCCTGTCGCCCCGAGACCCCTGCTGACCCCACGGCGGGATCGATGCCCTTTCCCCTCCAGACGCAGCCGTCACTGAGCGGACAGTCGTCACAAGTCGGGTTTCGAGCCCGACAGACAGTTGCACCGAGATCCAGCACGGTCTGGTTCCAGGCCCAACCGGATCCAGCTGGGACCGACGCGTCGGCCCGTTCCTGAACCTCGCGAGGACTGAGTTCCCGACCCGACCACCGAGCCAGCACCCGGGCCACGTTGGTGTCAACGATGCCCACGTCGGCCTCATCGGCAAATGCCAGCACCGCTCGCGCCGTGTAGGGCCCGATCCCGGGTAGGTCCAGCAGATCTGCCAGGTTCCCGGGCACCTGACCCCCGTGGCGGTCGACGACCGTGGCAGCCGCCCGATGGAGGTACAC
>Ga0208764_10000011_pt1 | contig 90016 bp, 94 predicted proteins | sample ETNtaG_18_FD_185762 | JGI IMG/M metagenome (GOLD analysis project Ga0208764, IMG submission 185762) | Marine microbial and viral communities from oxygen minimum zone, Eastern Pacific Ocean - ETNP201302SV91 (SPAdes) (version 2) | ecosystem: Environmental > Aquatic > Marine > Oceanic ... | reverse complement strand
TAATTCCTTTTTTTTCAGAATCTTTAAAATTAATTTTTAATTCAATACAACGTGATTTTATGGTATTAAGTAAAAATTCAGAATTGTTATAAACAAGAAAGAAAAAATTATTTTTTCCAGGTTCTTCGAGAATTTTTAAAAGCGCATTAGAAGAACTCGAATTTAATTTTTCACAACTATTAATCATTATATATTTAACTTCTTTATTAAAAGAAGTATTTTGTAAATATTTATTTATTTCTCTAATTTGATCAATTTCTATTGATTTTTTCTTTTCTTTTAAATCTAAAAAATAAAAATTTGGATGGATGCCATCAAGCATGAGTTTATAATCGATGTTAGTTGTGGATATTTCTTTTCTAGAATAATTGTATTTATCGTCCTTATCTGAGGACAAAAGATAATTTATAAAGTGAAAAATAAAAGTTTGTTTTCCGTATCCTGAAGGGCCAGATATTAAATTAACCCGAGGAAGAATCTTTTTTTTGTTTAGATCATCTAAATATTCGAAGTATTTATTATAATTAAATAATTTAAACTGATAAAAAGGCTCATTGAAATTTAAATTTTTTTCTAATTCCATATCTTTTTTTTATAATTTTAATCACTTTATCAAAAATTATTCTTTCATTCACTCCACGCGACATTGATGAATTAACAATCAAATATCCTGCTTTTTTTGACAAAATTGAAAAAGCGTTATTAACCATCTTATAAAACTTTTTGGGTAAAAAATCATATTTATTATTAGATCTTCTGTTAATTAATCTAGTTTTAATATTTTTAGCATTTAATTTTAATAGAATTGTTAAGTCAGGCTTTAGCTTTTTCGCTATTAATTGTTGCATAATTAATATTGCCCTCTTATCTATGCCAAAACCAGCTCCTTGGTATGCCAATGTTGAATCTAAAAAGCGATCACATATAACGATTTTATTTTTTTTTAAACACGGGTAAATTTTTTTTTCTAAATGTTCGGATCTGCAAGCAAAATAAAGAAATGTTTCCGTGTATCTGTTTATTTTTTTATTGTGTAAGATAATTTTTCTTATAGATTCAGAAGTTTTGGTGCCACCTGGTTCACGAGTGTATTCAACTGGTAAATTGTTTTTCTTTAATCTAAGGTAAAGTTTCTTACCATGAAAGGTTTTGCCTGAGCCATCAACGCCTTCAAGGACAATAAATAATCCTTTTTTTTTAATATACATCGCCCCAAATCAAATAATTAATAGATCTAAAAATTCTAGAAAAAATGTTAACTTTGGAAACTTTTTCCATTGCATATACCGGAGTTTCTTTTATTAATTCTTCATTAAAAAAAATTTTCAACGTGCCCAACTCTTGGTCTTTGGCAATAGGTGTTTGAATAGGAGTTTCATGTTCAATATATGAGCTTAAGCCGCTTTTTTTTCTTTTCGGTATATTAATAAAAATATTTTCCTTTGTTGTGACTTTTACTTCTGGTTTTTTTCCAAGCCAAACTTTTAAATTTTCCAAAGGCTCATCTTTTTTTGAAATTGAAATAGTATCAAAAGATCTTAGTCCCCAAAATAATAGTTTGGAAGATTCTTTTGAACGTGAGTTTTTTGTATTAAAACCGCTTGCTACAGCAATCAGCCTTCTTCCCCCCTCTGTTTTTATAGAAGATGCCAAAGAATATTTTTCAACTGATAAAAAACCAGTTTTTAATCCATCAACTCCAATATTTTTATATAGAAGAGGATTTCTATTTCCTTGAGTTATGGGATCTCCTCCGGTTCTGTCCCAGGTAAAACTGGTTTCTTTAAAATAATGATAATATTCAGGATAATTCATAATTAAGTATCGTGACATTTTAGCAATATCTCTAACGGTCGAATAATTTTCTGGATCTGCTATACCCGAAGAATTGGCAAAATTAGTGTTGTACATTTCTATTTCTTCAGCTTTAATATTCATTAAATTTGCAAACTCCTCTTCTGATCCTGCTAAGCCCTCAGCTAATGCCACGCATGCATCGTTGCCCGAAACTATTATGATGCCTTTAAGTAAATCTTCTACTCTTACCATGTCATTTAACATTATAAACATCGAGGAGTACCCACTTTTGGACATTCTCCAGGCGGTTTCTGAAACAGGAAACTCTTCATCAAGGGTAACATCGCCCTTTTGAAGTAAATCGAAGGCTATAATTGCGGTCATTATTTTAGTCATAGAAGCCGGATAGATTTTATGATCAGAATTATCTTCGTAAAGAACATCATTCGTATGATAGTCAATCAAAATTGAGGAATTTGCATCAACCGATATTTTTTTTGCGGCGTATGAAGTTGTGATAAAATTAAAAAGAATAACAATTAAAAGTAAAAAAATTTTTTTCATTTTTGATATATATCCAAATTTGTAAATCCAAGTTTATCTAACTTTATATATGTTGATTGTAATGATTTAAAGTTCTTAAAAGGACCTAAATATAGGCGATGTTTATTGTCATTGATAGAATTAATAGACAATTTGTTAGATTTAATTTGTTCATTTAAATATTTTTTTAAGTTTTCAGCCGAATCTAAATAATAAAAGTCTGATATCAGTATGTAAAATTTAGTATTACCTTTTTTTCTTTTTTTGTTATTTTGAGATTTTGACAAATCTGCAACCATAACCTCTTCAACGGGAGCTTTTTCTGCTACTTCTCTCTCTTCTTCAAAAGTTGTAGCTTTTTTTGCAACAAAAGTTTTATTTTTCTTGATTTCTGAAAATTCAACATACGGATTGTCCAAATCTAATTCTAGAAGCTTAGCAATTTTTTTTGATACTACCAATTTGTATATGCTGGGATAGTTTTCTTTTGCAACGACTTTTGCTTTTAAAGATTTTGAATTGACTGGATTAAATATGTTAATAAATGAATTTTTTTTAATTTTATTATGTATAACTTCTAGTTCATTATTTTTGATTTTCTTACGTAAAATTTTATCTTTTTTTAAACTTTCTTCATAAATTAAAACGAATCCTTTTTCTGCAGGGGGTTCTTCGGTTATATCTTGCGTGGATTGGTAAGTGCCGCTAACGCATGAGCTTAAAAAAAAAATAAAAATTAGTAAAATTCTATATGTCATTTTTAATCATATTGGCGAGTTTACAAACGGAAATACCAAATCTCAAAGAACGATTCCATTGTAATACTTTTTCATAATTTTCAAATACTAAAAATTTTGGAGAAGTTTTGCCGTCAGGTGATATTAAAGCAGCTTTTATTTTTTTATTTATTTCAACATCAGTGGGAAGCTCCACGCCTAATTTTTTCCATTTTTTTATTGTTAATTTGTTGGAAATTCCTCTTGCTGAATAATTTATCAGTTTTTCTTTTATTTCTTTGTTTAGCTGAACTTGAATATAACAGTGCGTGCCCTGTTTCCATCCCATTCTATGGATATAATTAGCGGCTGAAGCCACAGAATCTTTTGTGGATTTTTTTAAATCAATTTTTCCATCTTTGTCATAATCAATTGCATAATTTTTAATGGTTGAAGGCATAAATTGAAAATTTCCAATAGCACCCGCCCAAGAACCAAACAAAGCATCTACCTCAATCATTTTTTTATCAACGAGACTTAGTAATATTAAAAGTTGTTTTGAAAAAAAAGCACTTCTTCTTTCATCAAAGCTTAGCGTTGCTAGAGAAGAAACTATATCCATTTTTCCAACATATTTTCCAAAATTAGTTTCTATTCCCCAAAAAGCTAACAAAAGTTCTTTGTCTACAAGAAAATTTTTTTCTACTTCGTCAAATAATTTTTTATTTTGCAAATATAATGTCTTAGCCTTTTGAGCTCTTTTTTTTGTGGCTCTTTTATTGACGTATACTTCTGTTAGCTCAATAAATTCAGGTTGTTTTCTATCGTATTTTATAACCTTTTCTAAATATCTGGCATTTGTCAAAACCAGGTTTACAGTTTGCTTTGATATGCCCTTTTCAACTGCTTCAGTTTTAAATTGCTCAAGCCATATTTTAAATTCTTCGCTAGTTGAGGCTTTCGTGTATCCAGTGACAAATAAAAAAATAAGAAAAAAAAAGTAAAATCTGATCTGTTTGCGCATTTGAATTATTATCATTTATAGTTCATTTTTTAAAGCTAGAATTTAAATCCTTTAAATATATAAAAACAGCAACCCAAATAATGCAAAAACTCAATAATTTAACTACATTAAAACTTTCTTCATAATAAAAAATTCCTAAAAAAAACTGGCATGTGGGTGTAACAAAGAAAATCATTCCCGTTGTTCCCAAACCAGCAAATTCCACGCCTTTTAAATATAAATAAAGCGGAATTAACGTCATTAAGCCTGCTAAAAATAAAATAAAAGCTAAATTTAAATCACTGAAGGTAAAAAAATTATTCCCTTCTTTTGATATAAAATAAAATACCAATATTGCAATTGGTGATAACAATAAAGTTTCAACAAAAAGTCCTATATCAGCAGGAACGTCAATTTTTTTTCTAATTAAATTATAGGTGCTCCAACAAAGAGCTACGCTTAAACCAATCCAAGGAAAAGATTCAAAACTAAATAATAATATTACTACAGCCAAAAATACTAGAAAAATAGAGATTATTTTATTTCTATTTTTAGGTTCTTTTAAAAAAACAATTCCAAAAAAAACACTCAATATTGGAAATATATAATAACCAAAACTTGCATCAATAAGACGATTGGTTACAACCGCATATATCCATATTGTCCAATTGGCTAAAATAATAAGACCTGTTAGAAATAAAACGGATAGCTTTTTAAAATCTCTTACAATGGACAAAAGGATATTCCATTTTGATAAATAAGTAGTAGTGAAGATGAGAATAAAAACTGTCCAAATCGTTCTGTGAATAACTAACTCTATGTGACCAACAAATGATACATATTTAAAATAAAGAACGCCTATGATTCCCCACCAAAATGAACCAGCGGCACTATATAAAATTCCATTAATAATTTTTTGTTTCATTTAAATTTTTAAAGTTGAGTTTTACTATTTTAAATTATAAAAAAGTACTATTATTTCTGTTAAGATATATAATAAAACTCCTTTAAAGATGATTAAATTTAAACAACAAGCCTTTTACCCGGGCAATAATAAGGCAGATTTTCTATCTGGCATTCGAAGCACTAATCCTGAAAGCCAAAATAAATACAAAAGAGTTTCGCTGTCCCCTATTCGTTATGCGGGAGGTAAAACTTTGGCCGTTGGGCATGTGGTTGAGCTAATACCAGACAATGTAAAGAAAGTTGTCTCACCTTTCTTTGGAGGTGGCTCTATCGAAATAGCTTTAACCAAAAAACTGGGAATGCGGGTTATTGGATATGATATTTTTGATATTCTTTGTAACTACTGGAAATTTCAAATTGAAAAACCTGATATTTTATACAAACGTTTAAAAAAACTTAAACCAAACAAAAGTACTTTTGAAAAAATTAGATTAATACTAAATAAAGTTTGGAAAAAACAAACCAAACTAGATCCTCTTACTTTGGCAGTTTATTATGTTTACAATTTTAATCTTTCTTATGGGCCTGGTTTTATGGGGTGGACTTCTGACATTTATCTCAACAAAAAAAAATATGACAAAATGATTGAAAAAATTAAAAATTTTGACCCAGGAAATTTAAAAGTTAAATGTGATGATTTTCAAAACGTTATTAAAAAACACAAGAACGACTTTTTGTATTGTGATCCGCCCTACTATATTGGAAAACATTCAAAAATGTTTAAAGGAATATATCCCATGAGAAACATTCCTGTGCATCATAGAGGATTTGAACATGAAAAGCTTCGTGATTTGTTAAAAAAACACAAGGGTGGATTTGTTTTGTCTTATAACGATTGTCCAACAATTAGAAAATATTACAAAGGATTTAAACAATCCTTTCCTAGCTGGCAATATACCATGGGACAAGGAGAAACTAGAATTGGAAAAAATAGGATAGAAAAAGGAGATGGTCACGTTAAAGATTCACACGAAATAATTATTTTTTCTCCTAGAAAAATTTAAAAACTTATAAATTTTTTGATCTCTTTTCCATATAATTTCTATAATTTTTTTCTATTTTGTTAGGATATGTTTCGCTATTTTCTTGAAAATTCCACTTAGGATACTTTCCCATTATATTTTTGTATTCTTCTTTACACAAATCTTCACTTTCTTTAAAAGCAGCTACTTCGATTGTTTTTTGGGTGTTTAAACCATTAATCTCTGCTTTAGATTTTTTATTTGTAATCATCCATAATTCAACTTTTGAATTTTTATTTAACTCTTGTTCAATCAATAAATGAATCGCAAAACTTCTAAGACTGGGGCCTCCTTGTTGCGCGGAAACATAAAAACTTATTGTAGCTTTTATTCCTCCTCTACTCATTGAGCCTCCAATTTTCATAATTTCATTTCCAGATACAATTAAATACACTCTACCAGAAGAGTCTGTTAACAATTTATTAGAATGTTCATTTAAATATTTAATCATTATTTTATTTGGGGATTTGTCATTCCTAAGAAGAAAATCTCCAACTTTAAAAGCATTTTTTGCATCGTTGATTTTCATATTTTTTTTATTCTATACTTTAGAAGTTAATTTAAAAGAATGAAGTTGTAATTGTCGTCTAAAAAATATATTAAATTGAACTAGCTTGTTACCCTGGAGGGGTGGCTGAGCGGTTGAAAGCATCGGTCTTGAAAACCGACAACGGGGCAACTCGTTCGTGGGTTCGAATCCCACCCCCTCCGCCATCATGACAATTTAAAATTTCTAAGCTTTTCTGAAATTTTATTTTTTGGAATCTTGATGTTCCCTTTTTTGTTGAAATACCAGTTGTATAAAATTTCATCTTCTATTAATAAAAATTCTTCTAGATATTTGAGTTCAATGTCGTTTAAGGCATCAATGTTGTTTTTTACAAAATTTCCAAGCAAGAGGTCCATCTCTTTGGTGCCCCTGTGGGTAGATCTGTAGATAATTTGCTTTTTTAAATTTTCTTTGTTTGTCATAGAGCAATAAATTTTATTATATATTATAAGTTAAATGAATCGAGCAAATATACAGGAATTTATAACCAAAAATGTATCAACACTCACTGGGGTTGGTAGCAAAACCAAAAAACTTCTAAAGAAAAAAAATATTGAAAAAATATCTGATTTATTGTGGAGTTTTCCACAAGGGTATACAGATCGATCTAACATACAAAGTTTAGACAAGTTAGAAATTGGGAAAATTACAACCATTAAAGCCAAAGTATTAAAATATAATTTTCCAAGAATTAGAAATCTTCCCAGCAAGGTAATATGCGAAGATGCGACGGGAAAAATTGATATTGTTTTTTTTAATAGTCGAGAGGGCTATATTAGAAAAATACTCCCATTAGATGCTGAAGTGGTAGTCAGTGGAAAAATTAACTACTTCAAAAAAAAATATCAAATTACCAACCCCGCTTACGTGGTTCCCATTGAAAAAGAAAGCTATGTTAATAAAATAATTCCCAAATATTCATTAACCGAAGGATTGACTGAAAAAATATACAGGAAGTTAATTGAGCAAGTGCTAAAGAAAATCACAGAACTAGACGAGTGGCATAATCAAGAGACGCTTAATAAAATAGGAAATGTTAGCTGGGCAAAATCCATACTTTATTTACACGAAAAAAAGGAAAATGATTTAACCTCTCAATATTATCGAAGATTGGCTTACGACGAAATTTTATCGAACTTATTGGTTTTGTCACAAGTCAGGAGAAGAATAAAAAAATTTAAAAAAAGCAAGAAAATTTTTGATAATAAATTTTCTGAAAAACTGATAAAAAATTTCAACTTCCCTTTAACTTCAGATCAAAAAAAAGTTATTAAAGAAATTGATAACGACCTAAATTCTGATTATAAAATGTTTAGAATTTTGCAAGGAGACGTTGGCAGTGGAAAAACTATTGTATCCTTCATAGGAGCGGCTAATGTTATTAGGTCAAATTATCAGGCGGTAATGATGGCTCCAACAGAAATTTTAGCGAAACAACATTATGATTTGGCAAAAAAGATATTCGTATCGTCTGATTTGCGAATTGAATTTTTAACAGGCAAAACTAAATCCAAAGATAAAAAAATAATTCAAAACGATTTGTTGAATGGAAAAATCAACTTTTTAATTGGAACGCATGCGGTATTTCAAAAAAATATAATATTTAAAAAATTGGGACTAGCTATCATAGATGAACAGCACAAATTTGGCGTTAGGCAAAGAATAGAACTTTCTAATAAGGGAGGGAAAGAATGTGACATTCTTCTAATGTCGGCGACTCCCATTCCTCGCACATTGGTGATGGCCGTTTATGGAGATATGGACGTTTCTAGAATTGTAGAAAAGCCCATGAATAGAAAAGAAATTATTACCTTGAGCAAACCTGAGGAAAAAATTGATGAAATTTTGCTATTTGTAAAAAAACAAATCGAAAATGGCAATCAAGTTTTTTGGGTTTGTCCCCTTATTGAGGAATCTAAAAAATTAGATTATTCCGCTGCTATAAAAAAATTTAATTTTTTGTCAAAAAAATTTTTTGACAAAGTGGGATTAATTCATGGTAGTTTAGAAAAAAACAAAAAAGATGAGGTGCTGTTAAAATTTTTAAATAAAAAAATTAATATTCTAGTTTCAACAACAGTAATAGAAGTTGGAATTGATTTTCCGAATGCCAATGTCATAGTTATCGAAAATTCTAATAAATTTGGCTTATCTCAATTACATCAATTAAGGGGTAGAGTTGGTCGGGGAATAAAACAAGGAACTTGCATATTGCTTTATAAAAAGAATTTAAGTGACAACGCAAAGAAAAGAATCAAAATATTAAAATCATCGAACGATGGATTTTTAATTGCAGAAGAAGATATGAAGCTCAGAGGGTTTGGAGATGTTTCGGGATATCAACAAAGTGGAATTAAAAACTTTAAACTTGCTGATCCCGTTCATCATGAAGACCTTTTTAAAATAGCCGATGCTCATATCAAAAATATTGAATCTGATGAAAGTAATTTTAAAAAATATGAATTTTTGATCAAATTATTTGATAAAGCTGATATTATAAATGAAATAAATGTTTAAATTTATTTTTCGGGATTCGAAGTTCCTGCTGAAACAATGAATTTTGAAGCTTGTTCAAAAGTAATATCCAGAAAAATAACATCTTTTTTTTCATACATTAAAAGAAATCCGCTAGTTGGATTTGGAGTTGTCGGAAGAAACACATTGAGTAAATCTTTTTGAGTTTTTTCACTAATTTCTCCTCGATTTTCTTGAGTAACAAAACCAACAGCCCAAGTACCCTCTTTTGGATATTGAACCAAAACTACGCTTTTTTTGTTTTCTTTAGATTGAGTCAAGGTCGAAGTCATTTGACCAACCGCTGAATATATTGTTCTTAAAATTGGTATCTTTTTAAAAATTTCATTCACTAAAGATAAAAGTTTTTTTCCCACAAAGGATAACGAAATCCAACCTATTAACGTAATCAAAAATATAGCTATCAAAATTTCTATCCCTATTATTTCATGGGACCAATAAGTATTGGGATTAATTTCTTTTGGTAAAATTTTAGAAGATATTTTGATGATAAAAATTGTTAGATAAACTGTTATACCTATTGGTATTAATACAACCACACCGGCAATAAAATTGTTCCTAAAAGCAGCTAATATAGATTTATTTTTTTTTCTTTTCATGCTCATTTAAAGTATATATTATTATAATATTGAGATGAAAAGAAGAAAATTTCTTGAATTATTTGGTTGTAGCTGCTGCAGTTTTGTCTTGTCCTCTTGCACAACCACACCAATCACCGATAGAAGGCAGCTTAAAATTATACCCGAAAGTACTCTGAACAGACAAGCTGCACAAATATATGAAAGGGTTAAAAAAAATTCAAAATTAATTTATGACAATAAAGATTTTAATGAAATTAAAAGCATTGGAAAGGAAATCGAATATTCGGTATCTTCATATTTTAACCGAGAAGGCTTAAGCGATCCTACCAGAAATTTTCAATGGGAATATATACTAATAGATAATGATAAAATGAAAAATGCATGGGCCATGCCTGGTGGAAAAATTGCTGTCTACACGGGAATTTTGGAAGTCACTAAAAACACTGATGGATTAGCTGCGGTAATGGGTCACGAAATATCCCATGCCGTTGCAAAACATTCCATAGAGCGTGCAAGCAGAAGCGTTTTATTAAATATAGGAACTAGTATTGCGGATCTAGCTACTGGTGGAAAAATTTCTCAAGCTTCTAGAACTGCTGGTGTTGATGTTGCTGGCTTGTTAAGAACTGTTGGAATAGACAATCCTTTTAATAGAAAACAAGAATCGGAAGCTGATTACTTGGGTTTAATTTTTTCATCTTTGTCTGGATTTGATATTAGAGAGAGCGTTAAATTATGGGAAAGAATGAAAGAAGCAAACAAAGGAAAAGAACCTCCTGAATGGATGAGCACACATCCTTCATCCACTAAAAGAATTAAAGCTCTAAAAAATTGGATTACTGACATAACTATAAAATACCCGCCAATCAAACAATCCTAACTATTTTTTTGGTGAGCCGTATTGGATTCGAACCAATGACACCTTCCTTAAAAGGGAAGTGCTCTACCAGCTGAGCTAACGGCCCCTGCGACTTATTTATTATTATTCCACAAGATTTTCAATTGTTAATTTTTAAAAACAAGATTAAAGCACATCTATGTATTTGTTAAAAAATTGATCAAATTGACCATTTTTAATTGAATTTCTTATAGCATACATTAATTCCCAATAAAATTTAAGATTATGCAGAGTTAATATCATAGATGCAAGTATTTCATTAGAATTTATTAAGTGATTTAAATAGCTTTTGGAATATAGATTTAAATTTTTAAAATCAGGATTTTCATCAATAGGAGTTGTGTCATTTTTATATTTTGAATTTCTTAAATTAAGCTTACCATTCCAAGTAAAAACCAATCCAGTGCGACCTGACCTTGTGGGGATTACACAATCAAACATATCAATTCCTCTTTTAACAGCTCCAAGTATATCTGAAGGTGTTCCTACCCCCATCAAGTATCTTGGTTTGTCGTCTGGCATGTGATGAGTAATATTATCTAAAACTTCAAACATCTCTTTTTGAGTTTCACCAACAGCTAAACCGCCTAACGCATATCCATCAAAATTTATTTTTAAAGTTTTTTTTAAACTCTCAATTCTTAGATCTTCAAATGTTCCGCCTTGAACGATTCCAAAAAGAGCTTTATTTTTATTTTTTCCAAACTCTGTTTTGGATCTCTGGGCCCAATATTCTGATGTATCCAGAGCTTCTTTTATTTTTTTTTTATCTTTTGTAAGAGAGGGACATTGATCAAGCACCATCAAAATATCAGAGTCTAAATCTTTTTGTACTTGAATGCTTTTTTCTGGAGAAAGTATAATTTTTTTTCCATCTAAGTGAGATCTAAAAATAGCTCCCCTCTCAACATCAACATTCATCAGCTTTGCCAAAGACATAATTTGAAATCCTCCCGAATCCGTTAATATTGGCAAAGGACAATTCATAAATTTATGAACGCCACCGAATAATTTGATTCTATCTGTGCCCGGTCTTAACATTAAATGGTAAGTGTTAGATAAAATTATCTGAAAACCTATAGAAATAACATCATCTATAAAAACTGATTTGACAGTAGCCTGTGTTCCCACGGGCATAAATGCCGGGGTATCAATTTTTCCTCTTTTGGTATTAATAACTCCTGCTCTAGCATTTTTTTCTTTAGCAAGAACTTTGAAAAAAAAAGTGGAACCAACCATTTTTCAATTATTTTAATATACTCAAACTAATAATTTTATCTGGATCTGCAACTTGTCCGTTTGATCCTTCTCCCCGTTTAATTTTATCTATATATTCCATTCCTTCTACAACTTTTCCAAAAACTGTATATTGGCGATCCAAGTGAGAGGCCGAATCAAAGCAGATAAAAAATTGACTATTTCCACTGTTTGGATCTGCTGATCTTGCCATAGATAATGTTCCACGTTCATGAGGCACATCACTAAATTCAGCTTTCAAATCTGGAAGGTCGGAACCTCCGGTTCCAACTTTTCTCAGGTCAAAATGATCATTATTAGAATTTCCAAATTGCACATCTCCTGTTTGTGCCATAAATCCTTCAATTACTCTATGAAACACAACTCCATCATATTTTTTTTGTTCAGCCAAAGTTTTAATTCTCTTAACGTGATTGGGGGCTACATCAGCAAACAGTTCGATTTTAACATCTCCATATTTGGTTTTAAGCGTCATCATATTTTCCTCCGAAAAAATGTTAGTTGAATAAAAAAAAAAAATTAAAATAAGTAAAATTTTTTTCATTTTAATTTTGAATTAATGGCTTTTATTACACTTGTTGGGGCAAACTTTTTAATATTACCTCCAAATGATGCAATTTCTTTAACAAATTTTGATGAGATGATTTGATTTTCTAAATTTGACATTAAAAAAACAGTTTCGATTCTGCTATCCAATTTTTTATTCATGCCAGCTAGCTGAAATTCGTATTCAAAATCTGAAACGGCCCTAAGCCCTCTAAATATAATAAAAGTTTTATATTTTTTACATATTTCAACTGTTAAATCTCTAAACGGAACTACAATTATTTTTTGTTTATTAATCTTTATATCTTTGAATAAAGTATTTTTGATAATTCCAACTCTTTCTTCAATATCGAAAAAATAGTCTTTGTTATTATCATTTGAAACAGCAACTACTAATTTATCTACTATATTTAAAGCTTTTTTAATAACATCCACATGCCCAAAGGTTATTGGATCAAATGTGCCAGGATATATTCCGGTATTTTTCATTATTCAATAATATTGTCTTCAACAACTACAGCAGAAACTACCTTTTCATCACCAGTAAGCTTGAATATTCTAACGCCCTGGGTATTTCGATTGGCAGCTCTAATTTCTTTAACAGCACATCTAATAACTCTTCCTTTGTCGGTAGATATTATAACTTCGTCTTCAACATTAACGGGTGAAGCCGAAGCAACATTTCCGTTTCTTTTGGAATTAATAATTCCAATAATTCCCTTTCCTCCTCTATTGGTAACTCTAAAATCATTAATTGAAGTTCTTTTTCCGTAACCATTTTCAGTAATAGAAAGCATGAAATTTGTTCCGTTGTTTTTTGATTTTTTTGAAGAATCTCCATTTGATTTTACGCTATTAATAATTGATAATGATATTATCGAATCTCCTTCTAATAAATTCATTCCTCTAATTCCCTTTGAAGATCTTCCTTTAAAAACTCTTAATTTTTTTGACATAAATCTAATACTTTTACCAAGTTTTGTGCTCAACATAATATCCTGATTGTCTTTACAAATTTTAACACCGATTATCTTGTCTCCTTCATCAAGTTTCATAGCAATTTTTCCGCTATTATTGATGTTTTTAAAGTCCTCAAGAGTATTTTTTCGAACTTTGCCTTTTGAAGTAACAAAGATAACAAAATATTTTTTCCACTCATCCTCGTTTTCTGGTAAAGGCATAATTGAACTGATGGATTGGTGGTTTTTTAACGGAAGTATATTAAAAAGGGTTTTGCCTTTCGATGTGGATGTTCCCTGTGGAATTTTCCAAGCTTTTAATTTGTAAACTAAACCTTCAGTTGAGAAAAATAATATTGGCGTATGAGAATTTGCTGTAAATATTTGAGCAACGAAATCTTCTTCTCTAGTTTTTATTCCAGTCCTGCCCTTTCCGCCTCTTTTTTGAGCTTTTATTGATCCAAGAGACCCACGTTTAATGTAGCCTTTATTGGTAATAGTAATAACCACAGATTCTTTTTGTATAGTTTCTTCTATATTGTAATTAAGAACAGCATCAATTATTTTTGATCGTCTTGGAACGGCGAATTTATCTTTGATTAATTGAAGCTCATCTATTATTAAATTGTATAGTTCTTTTTTAGATTTTAGAATTTTTTCAAATTTTATAATAAGTTCGGATAATTTTTTTATTTCAGATTCAATTTCATTTATTCCAATCGAGGTTAATTTTTGCAATTTTAAATCTAAAATCGAATCAACTTGCTGTTCGGAAAGAACATAGGCATTTTTTATATTTTTATTTTCAATCAATCGAATTAATTTTTGACTCTTATTGAATTTCCATTTTTTATTAATTAAGGTTTTTTTAGCTTCCGTTGGATTTTTAGAATTTTTTATAATTTTTATTATAGGATCTAAATTTTCTATCGCAATTGATAATCCCAATAAAATATGTGCCCTTTCTCTGGCTTTATTTAAATCAAATTTAGTTCTTTTTGTAACAGCTTGATCTCTAAAAATAACAAATTCTTCTATAAATTCTTTCAAAGATAAAATTTTTGGTTTGTTTTTAACTATAGCAAGAGAATTAAAGCCAAAAGAACTTTCTACAGACGTAAGTTTGTATAATTGTCTTTTGATTGTTTCTGGTTCAATATTTTTTCTTAAATCAATTACAACTCTGATTCCATCTCTATTTGACTCGTCTCGGATATCACTAATGCCTTCAATTTTTTTATCTCTAGCCAATTCTGCTATTTTTTCATTTAAAACAGATTTGTTAACTTGGTAAGGAATGGACTTAATGACCAATCTAGATTTAACTCCTTTTATTTCTTCTTCTTCGATTTCACCTCTAATTTTGAAAGAACCTCTGCCTTTATTGTATCCTTGTTTAATCATGTCTCGTCCTATTATTATTCCTCCGGTAGGAAAATCGGGACCTGGCACGTGTTTCATCAGCTGCGCATTTGTAATATCTTTATTTTGCATATATGCGATCGTAGCGTTTATTACTTCGCCTAAATTGTGAGGAGGTATACTCGTAGCCATACCTACAGCTATACCACCCGCTCCATTAACTAAAAGATTTGGATATTTTGAAGGTAAAACTTCAGGCTCTTTTTCTGTTTCATCATAATTAAATTTAAAAGCTACTGTATTTTTTTCTATATCATCAACTAAATGTGCACAAACTTTTGCTAGTTTTGTTTCTGTATATCGCATTGCAGCTGGAGGGTCTCCATCAATAGAACCAAAGTTTCCTTGTCCATCAATCAAAGGTAGGCTCATGGAAAAATCTTGAGTTAAACGAACCAGAGCATCATAAACAGCTTGATCGCCATGTGGATGATATTTACCAATTACATCTCCTACTATTCGAGCAGATTTTCTAAATTGCTTTGTCCAATCAAAACCACCTTTGTACATGGCATAAACGATTCTTCTATGCACAGGTTTTAAACCATCTCTAACATCGGGTAAGGCTCTACTTATAATTACGCTCATCGCGTAAGATAAGTAAGAAGAAGTCATTTCATTATAAACATAAACTAACTTATCTTTATTATTGTTTTTATCTGTAGATGGCATTTAAAACGGAATTTCGTCGTCTAAATCTTTATTTGTTGAGACGGGAGAATCTTCTGGTAAAGCGCTGTCGTTGCTGATTTGAGAAACATTGTCTTGGCCACTACTTTTTCCACCCAACATAGTAAGTGACGAGTTAAAACCTTGCAAAATTACTTGTGTAGAATATTTATCTTGTCCTGATTTTTCATCTTTCCATTTTGTAGTAGAAAGCTGTCCTTCTATATAAACTTGAGAGCCTTTTTTAAGATATTGTTTTACAACATTGGCCAAACCTTCATTAAATATAACTATCCTGTGCCACTCTGTTTTTTCTTTTTTTTCTCCAGTATTTTTATCTTTCCATGTATTGCTGGTTGCAAGGCTAAACTTAGCAACGTTTTTTCCGTTTACCATTTGTTTAATTTCGGGGTCAGCCCCCAAACGGCCTATCAACAAAACTTTATTAAGACTTCCTGCCATATATTATTTATAGATTTTACAAAAGATTAATTTTTAATATATTTAAATATAACATATTTCCATCTTTTTATTAATAGGTTAGATTTGATGTTCAAAAAATATGCATAAAAAAATCGTTATAAAAGGCGCAAAAGAACACAACTTAAAAAATATTTCTCTGGAAATACCAAAAGACAAATTTGTGGTCATAACAGGCCTTTCTGGCTCAGGAAAATCATCATTAGCTTTCGATACAATCTATGCCGAAGGTCAAAGAAGATATGTGGAAAGTCTGTCAGCTTACGCTAGGCAGTTCCTAGACAAAATGAAAAAGCCAAAAGTAGATTTAATTGAGGGGTTAAGCCCAGCTATATCAATAGAACAAAAAAATACATCAAAAAATCCCAGATCTACTGTGGCAACAGTTACTGAGATATATGATTATATGAGAGTTCTTTTTGCTAGAGCAGGAACTCCCTACTCTCCATTTACAGGAAAACCTATAAAATCACAAAGCGTTGCTGAGATTGTTGATAGAATAAAAAATCTTCCTAAAAAAAATACGATATATTTATTGGCTCCAATTGTTAGAGGGAGAAAGGGTGAATATAAAAAAGAAATCGCAAGTTACAAAAGAAGAGGCTTTAGAAGAATAAAAGTTGACGGAAATTATTATGATATTGATTCATTTCCTGATTTAAACAAAAAAATAAAGCATGATATTTCTATAGTTGTAGACAGAATAATCATAAACAATAGTTTGGGTAATAGACTTGCGGAAGGAGTTGAAACCGCTCTTAAACTATCTGATGGTCTATTATTTGTTGAATATGAAAATGAAACTTTGCCAAAAAAATATAGAAAAATAGAAAAAATAATATTTTCATCAAAATTTGCTTGTCCCGAAAGTGGATTTACCATTGAAGAAATAGAGCCTAGACTTTTTTCATTTAATAGCCCATATGGTGCTTGCGAAGAATGCGAAGGTATTGGTGTAAATTTAAATGTTGATCCTGACCTGGTAGTTTCTAATCATAAAAAATCTTTAGCGGAAGGCGCAATTGAACCATGGTCAAAATCCAGCACTTTATACTATGCACAAACATTAGGTTCTTTAGCAAAACATTATAAATTTTCTTTAGATACTCCATGGAAAAAACTTTCTAAAGAGATAAAAGACGTAATTCTTTTTGGCTCTAATGAAGATGAGATTAAATTTTCTTACGATGATGGTTATGAAAAATACTCAACAAAAAAAACTTTTGAGGGTGTGGTTAATAATTTAGAAAGAAGATATTTGGAAACTGAAAGTGAGTGGAAAAGAGAAGAAATTTCACAATACCAGAGCGAATCCAATTGTGAAAAATGTAAAGGAATGAGACTCAAAGATGAGGCTTTGTGTGTCAAAATTGATAATTTAAACATAAGTCAAGTCACTCAAAAATCTATATTGGAATCTAAAAAATGGTTCTCTGCTTTAAATGAAAAATTAAATGAAAAAGAAAAAAAAATTGCTCAACACATACTTAAAGAAATCAACGAAAGATTAGATTTTTTATTAAATGTTGGTTTAGATTATCTTACTCTATCTAGAGAATCTGGAACTTTATCTGGAGGAGAATCTCAAAGAATAAGACTAGCTTCTCAAATAGGATCGGGACTAACAGGAGTCATTTACGTTTTGGATGAACCTTCTATTGGTTTGCATCAAAAAGATAACGTTAAATTAATTAATGCATTAAAAAGACTTAGAGATTTAGGCAACACTGTTATAGTAGTTGAACATGACACCGAAACAATGGAAAATGCCGATCATATTATAGATTTGGGTCCTAAAGCTGGTGTGGACGGAGGCAATATAGTAGCTCAGGGAGAAATAGAAAAAATAATAAGTAATGAGAAAAGTATTACAGGTAATTATTTATCTAAGAAAAAAAATATTCCCATTCCAACTAAAAGAAGATCAGCAAAAAATGGAAGGCATTTAGAGATCATAAGCGCCACAGGAAATAATCTTAAAAATGTTAATTTAAAAATTCCTTTGGGAACGCTGACCTGTGTCACAGGAGTATCCGGTAGCGGAAAATCAACTCTTGTAATTAACACTTTGTATAATGCTTTAAATTTGATGCTTAACAATAATAAATCTAGAAAATTACCAAAACCATTTAAAAGTTATAAAGGGGTGGAACAAATTGATAAAATAATTGATATAGATCAATCGCCAATTGGCAGAACTCCAAGATCTAATCCAGCAACTTACACTGGTGCCTTTGGTCCAATAAGAGATTGGTTTACAAATCTTCCTGAGGCAAAAGCCAGAGGTTATAAAGTTGGAAGATTTTCTTTTAATGTCAAAGGAGGAAGATGTGAATCTTGTGAAGGTGATGGAGTAATAACTTATGAGATGCATTTTTTACCAGACGTGTATATTGCTTGCGATATTTGCAAAGGCAGCAGATACAATCGTGAAACTCTTGAAATTAAATATAAAGAAAAAAATATTGCTGATATATTAAATATGACAGTCGATGAGGGTTGCGAATTTTTTGAAAACATCCCTACAGTAAGATCAAAACTTCTTACTTTAAAAAAAGTTGGGTTGGGTTATATAAAAATAGGTCAACAAGCAACGACTTTATCTGGAGGTGAAGCACAAAGAATTAAATTGGCAAAAGAATTATCAAAAAGATCCACGGGAAGAACTATGTATATTTTGGATGAACCAACTACTGGTTTGCATGCTCATGATATTAAAAAACTACTGGAAATTCTTCAAACCTTTGTGTCTCAAGGAAATACTGTTGTTGTTATAGAGCATAATTTAGATGTTATTAAAACTGCAGACTGGATTGTTGATATGGGTCCAGATGGAGGAATAAATGGGGGTAAAATAATAGCTGAAGGCACTCCTGAAAAAATTAAAGAAATAAGCGGCAGTTATACAGGTAATTTTCTTAAACATATTATTAACAATAACCTTAAAAAAACTGCTTAGTTTCATCAAAAAAAAATGATATAATTTGCTAATGGTTTCAATACTACAATCGCTTTCTAAAACGATACACTTGTCAATAGTTCTAGCCATTCTATTGTTCATCGGTTTGTTTTTTGGAGGTGGAGATTTTGCTTTTGATCAACTATTCTGGAGTTGGTTGTTTAGATATCTGCATGTCCTTGCTGGAGTAATGTGGATTGGTCTTCTTTGGTATTTAAATTTTATTCAAATTCCAAGTATGCCAAAAATTCCTGACGATCAAAAACCAGCTATAGGAAAAATTATAGCTCCTGCTGTTTTGTTTTGGTTTAGATGGGCAGCTTTCGCAACAATAATTACGGGTTTAATAGTTGCTTATCTCAATGGTTATGTGCATCAAGCTTTAGTTCTAGGTATAGGAAGTGGTGGTGGAAAAAATACCGCAATAGGAATTGGAATGTGGTTGGGTTTAATTATGGCTTTTAATGTGTGGTTTATTATCTGGCCAAATCAAAAGAAGGTGCTTGGTATCGTGGAATGTTCGCCCGAAGAGAAATCCAAAGCTGCAAAAACGGCCATGCTAACCTCTAGAATAAACACTTTATTGTCATTACCAATGTTGCTGTGTATGGTGATGGCACAAAATTTATATTAATTACTTTTCCTCCTTATCCACCGTTTTTTGAGTAACGTTAGTAAATTTCAAAAACGGAGTTGCTACAAATATTGAAGAAAAAGTTCCTATTATCACTCCAACAATCATTGCAAAAGAAAAACCTTTTAAAATTTCACCACCAACAAAGTATATGGAGAACAAAGCCAACAAAGTAGTCAATGAAGTAATTATTGTTCTTGATAGAGTTTCGTTGATTGAAATATTAGAAATTTCGATAATATTAAAATGATTATATTTTCTAAGATTTTCTCGTATTCTATCAAAAATTACAACCGTATCATTCATAGAATAACCCACAATAGTTAAAATGGCAGCAACAATTGATAAATTAATTTCGTAAGAAAATAATGAAAAAACACCAAGAGTAAATATGACATCATGCGCCAATGCTAATATCGCCGCTAAACTAAACTGCCACTCAAATCTTACCCATATATAAAACAACATGGCGCTTAAAGATAATGCTATAGCCAAAATTCCTGCATTGATTAATTCATTGCTAACTTTTGGGCCAACGTTTTCTACTCTTCTGAATGAAACTTTGTCATTAAAATAGTTTGAAACTTTATTTTTTATTAAATTAATATTCTCAGCATTGTTTTTGTCAGATAATTCCAATTTAATTATAAAATCTTGTTTGGTTCCAAAATTTTTTACAGAAACATCTCCTATATTCAAATTTGATATAGAGGATCTCAAATCTTTAATATCCACATCTCCACTTTCGGACCTTATTTCAATTAATGTACCTCCTTTAAAATCTATTCCTAGATTTAAACCTTTAATAAAAAAAATAGATAAACAAAAAATTATTGCACAGGTAGAAAATACATTAGCAATCTTAAAATGTTTATTAAAATCAATTCTTTTTTTTGTTTTTTCGTTCATTAATATTTGTTTTTCTTAAATTTCATCACATAAATAGAAGTTAAATGTCGAGCAAAAAAATATGTACAAAATAATGTTGTTAATATTCCAACTCCAAGAGTTATAGCAAATCCTTTTACGGGGCCAGAACCCATCATAAACAATATAATTGCCGATATTAGGGTTGTTATATTAGCATCTAAAACTGCTGATTGAGCCTTCCTATAACCAGCTTCATATGCATATATTTGGTTTTCTTCATTTATTATTTCTTCTTTAATTCTCTCAAATATTAGCACGTTTGCATCAACCGCCATTCCGACAGTTAATATAATTCCCGCGATACCTGGCAAAGTTAACGTTGCCTCAAATAAAGTAAGAATTCCTAAAAGCAATACTAAATTTACAAATAAAGATAAGTTAGATATTAAACCTAGTATTTTATATTTGCTCAGCATAAAGATTATAACTAGACAAAATCCTAACATTAAAGATATTGCTCCTGCTTTTATAGAATCTTCTCCAAGGTCTGGTCCAACAGTTCTCTCTTCTGCTATATTTATTGGTGCGGGCAAAGCTCCTGATCTCAAAAGCAAAGCAAGATCTGTCGCGGTTTGAAAAGTAAAATCTCCTGATATTTGTCCAGATCCTCCAAGTATAGCTTCTCTTACAAATGGAGCGCTAATAACTTTTCCGTCTAAAACTATAGCTAGTCTTTTGCCCACATTTTTTTTAGTAGCTTGTGCAAATCTTTGAGATCCAAGTCTATCAAGTTTGAATGAAACTACCGTTTGATTATTGAGATTATCAAGCATGGGCTGAGCATCAACTAAATTTTCTCCACTAATAATTACTCTTCTGCTAATTTTAAATTTTTCCTCACTTGATTCAGATATTAATTCTTCATAGCCAAATTCATTTGAAAGATCAGTTCCTACAAAACGAAAAGTTAAGTTAGCAGTTTTGCCTAACAACGATTTTATTCTTTCCGGATTTTTTAAACCTGGTAATTCAACTAAAATTCTATTTTTTCCTCTTTTTAATATAGTAGGTTCTTTTGTTCCAATTTCATCAATTCTTCTTCTGACTATTTCCAAAGATTGGTCCAGAGTTTGAGTCTCTATATTAATTATGCCGTATTTTGAATAAGACAAAATTAAATCATTATTTTTTATTTCATGATCAATTTCATAATCTTTATATCTTTCAAAATATATATTTAGGTTATTTTTTTTATTCAAAAAATAATCTAAAAAAAATTTTTGATAGTTTTCTTCAATGGTTAAAAAAATTTTTTCATCTTTCAAATCAATTTTTGAGTAGTTTAAATTATTATCCTTAAGATATTTTTTAATTGATAACAGTTTGTTTTGTAATTTTTGCTCAATCAGAGGTTTGGAATCTACTTCCAATAAAAGGTATGAGCCTCCCTGTAAATCAAGTCCGAGATTAATTTTTTTTTCTACAAAATAAAAATTTTTATCTAGAAAATTACCAACAGTAATTAAAGATATTATTAAAATAAAAAAATAAATTAAAATAATTTTAAGCTTTGAAAAATATAGCACAAGATTTAATTACTTCTTTTTTTCAATTTTTTGAGAAAGACTTTGTATAGTAGATTTTACAACTTGGATGTTCACATTTTCTGCAATTGATAATTCGACTTTATCATCTTCTAAAATTCTCTCTATTCGACCAACAATTCCTCCTGATGTGATCACTTCATCTCCTCTCTTAAGTTCAGAAACCATATTTTTGTGTTCCTTAACTCTTTTTTGCTGAGGCCTTATAAGAAAAAAATAAAAAATTACAAATATTAAAATTAGTGGGATTAACTGTGCTATTCCTTCCATAAATGCTCCTATTTTATTTTAATAAATATACTATAAAAAAAAAATAAACAATATTAATAAAATTTATACCTTTATTTTTTCTAGATTGTGCATATAAGGCTTTAATGAGGTGGGCACCCCAATACTTCCATCTTGCTCTTGAAAATTTTCAATTATTGCAATCATTGTTCTTCCTACAGCTAAACCTGATCCATTTAAAGTGGCCACAAAATCGTTTTTATTGTCTTTATTTTTAAACTTTGCATTCATTCGTCTAGCCTGAAACTGGCCACAGGATGAGCAACTAGATATTTCTCTATACTTATTTTCTGAAGGAATCCACACTTCTAAATCATATGTTTTTTCTGCGCTAAAACCCATATCTCCTGAAGAAAGTAAAACTTTTCTAAAAGGCAGATCGAGATCTTTCAATATTTGTTCGGCGCAATTAACCATTCTATCCAGCTCTTCCAATCTTTTTTCTGGATGAACAATGCTTACCAATTCAACTTTGTGGAATTGATGCTGTCTCATCATTCCTTTTGTGTCTTTTCCGTAACTGCCGGCTTCTTTTCTAAAACATGGCGTGTGTGCAGTAACTCTTAAAGGTAAAGATTGAAATTTTAGAACACTTTCTCTAGCCATATTTGTTAAAACAACTTCGGCTGTGGGAATTAAGAATTTTCTATCTTTGTCATTGTCTTCGTTTAATTTTATTTCGAATTGATCTTCGGTAAATTTTGGCAGTTGGCCAGTACCAAACATTGTTGCGTAATTTGCTAAAATTGGAGGAGAAACTTCAATATATTCAAATTTTTTTGTATGTGTATCTAGCATATAATTAATTAAGGCTCTCTCCATTAAAGCTAATCCTTTTTTTAAAAATACAAATCTTGATCCCGTTGTTTTGCTCGCAATCTCAAAATCAAGCATATCTAATTTTTTACCGATTTCGTAATGAGAAAGAATTTTAAAATCAAATTTTCTTGGTTTAGAAAAAATTTTTATTTCTTTATTCGCCAACTCATCTTTTCCGATAGGAACATCATCTAGTGCAATATTTGGTATTGCATCAAGAATTTTGTGTATATTTAATAAAATATTTTTTTGTTTATCTTCTAGTTCTTGAATTTTTTTAGATAATTTTTTTGATAGCTCAAAATTTTTTGGATCTTTTTTTTTTGAAATAGTTTTCTTTTCCTGTTCAAATGATTCTTTTTCTTGTATTAATTCACGATTTTTAATATCTAAATTTAAAAGATCATCTATATTCAGTGTAAAATTTCTATCTTTAAGTTTTCTAATAAATAGATCTTTTTGGTTTCTAATATCTTTGAGATTATGCATTGCGTTTTTCTATCATCTTAACAAGAAGTATAGATATTTCATATAATAACAAAAGAGGTAAAGCCAACCCTATTTGTGTAATTGGATCAGGCGGCGTAAGAAATGCAGCAAAAATAAAGATAATCACAATTACATATTTTCTTCTTTTTTTTAAAAAAATCGAATCAACAAATCCTATTCTTGCCAACAAACTTAAAACCACAGGTAGTTGAAAACTTAAACCAAAAGCAAATATTAATTTCATTATCAAATTTAAATATTCATTTACTTTCGCTTCTAATTGTATTGGCAAATTCCCATTTAGATTAGTAGTTTCAAAACTTAAAAAGAAATTTATTGCTAAAGGCATTATTAAATAATAAACGAGCATACCTCCTAAAAAAAACAAAACTGGAGTTAAAATTAAATAAGGAAGCAATGCCCTTTTTTCATTTTTATACAAACCTGGTGCCAAAAATTTCCAAATTTCCATTAATATTATTGGACTTGATATAAAAAGCGAGGTAAAAAAAGCAACTTTCAAATATGCAATGAATGTTTCGTGTAGAGCTGTATAGATTAATCTTCTATCCAACTCACTATTTAATACAGCATCAGAATAAGGTTTTACTAAAAAATTGTAAATTTCTTCTGAAAAATAATATGAAAAAATGAAGAAAAACACAAAAACCGCCATAGATCTAATTAGTCTTGATCTTAATTCGATCAAATGTTCGGCGAAACTTTCAGATTTAATTTTATCCTGAGTTTTCATTATCATCTTTTGTTGAAGATTTTTTTGATATTTTTTTGTCTACTGAATCTTCATCAATAATTGAAGAATTGGCTATTTCGTCAATGTTGGATGTAAAATTAGCAACATAGGTTTTGGCTAGGTTTATCCAGTTTCCCATTTTTCTCAAAACAAAAGGGAAATCTTTAGGTCCTATGACTAATATAGCAATAACTACAATTACTAAAATCTCAAACCATCCAATTTGAGGCATCTACAAAATTAATTTTGTTTTGAATTATTATCGTCGTCAGTTGTAGAATTTTTATTGTTCTCGTCTGGATTTTCTGACATGCCTTTTTTGAAACTTTTTATTCCTTTAGCCACATCACCCATTAAATCAGATATTTTGCCTCTTCCAAAAAGAAGAACGATCAAAATTACAACTATTGCTATTTGCCAAAAACCTATACTCATATGAAAAATATATACCTTTTTTTACATTAATTAAAGAGTTCTTTTCCTATTTTTTTTTATTGTCGTTCGAAGCTCCTTTTATTAGCTGATCTATATTAGAGTATAAACTTTCATTATTTTCCGAATGGTTTTTTTCCAAATAATTTTTTGTTCCAAAAATTGAACTATCTACACTTGAGGAATCTATCAAGCCTGCCGAAGTTAATTCTTCAACATTTGGTAAATCTGATAAATTGTTTAAATTAAAATGACTTAAAAAATCATCTGTAGTAGCGTACTGAATTGGTTTTCCAGGAACATTTTTTCTCCCAGCTGGTCTGACCCAATCTAGTTCTAACAATATTTCCATAGTGCCCGATGCAAAAGCCACACCTCTTATTTCTTCTATTTCTGATCTTGTTACGGGCTGATGGTAAACAATTATTGCCAGTGTCTCTATCGCAGCTTTGGATAATTTTTTTTGAGCAGGTTTTTGAAGACTCATTAATTCAGATAAATCATCAGAAGTTCGAAATGACCACTTGTTTTTAATACAAACCAAATTAATGCCTCTTGATGAATAGTATTTTTGTAAAGATAATAATATTTTATCTACATCTACTGCTTTTCCAATTCTAGATCTTATAGTTTCTACATCAAGGGGCTCAGCTGCTGCAAATAAAATTGCCTCGACTTTTCTTTCGTTATTACTAATTTTGGTATTAGAAAAATCAAGTATTTTAAATTTTTTTTTGTTAACCATTTTTATTCTTCCTTAATATATATTGGGTCAAATAATTTTTTTTGTTCAATTTTAATTTTTCCTTCTTTTGCAAGTTCTAAAGATGCGGAAAAAATTCCTGCTATACCAGTTTTTTTGTAATTTTTTGATTTAAAATTATTTGGTATTAATTCATAAACGCTAACCCATTTTTTTATTTTTCCAAAAAAAGATTTGATTGTTTCTATTCCTTGTTCAGTGGTAAAAACAGGAAGTTTTAGAATATTCACCGTTTTAAAACTTTTTCTTGCTGTAAAATCAGAATAAGATTTTAGTATTTCATATAATGAAGCTGTATACTTAGAACTAAACTTTGGTCTTATGCTTCCGGGTTGACCTCTTAAAAAAATCTCAACACCAAGTTTTTTCTTTTTTAATAAAGAATCTGAAAGCAATCTTATAAGTTCAAGTTTTTTTAATTGAATTTTTAATTTTGCTGCTACTTCTAATGCTTTAAATTCTTCTTCTTCTGATTCAGGCAATAAAAGTTTCGATTTTAAATATGTCAGCCATGCCGCCATTAATAAATACTCTGAGGCCAAATCTAAATTTAAAGTTTCGGATTTTGATATATAGGAATTAAACTGATTGGCCAATTCTGTTACCGAAATTTCCGCAAGATCAACTTTTTGTGTTTTTGCTAATTCCAGCAAAACATCGAGTGATCCTGAAAAATTTTTGATATTTAAATTTAAAGAATTTTCAATCATTAAAACCCCGTATATTCTACACTAATTTAAAAATTTATAAAATTCCTTAGTTTTTAGTAAAAGAAATTTATCTAAATATGGAACAATTCTTGATATTGTTTTTGCTTCTGAATAGTCCCCATTGCAATGCAATATTAAGTTGCATCCTGCGTCTAAGGATTTAACAACATTAGTTTTTAAATCAAATTTTAATGCCTTCATGGAAATATCGTCTGTCATAATTATTCCTTTAAATTTCATTTTTTTTCTTATTATTTCATTAATTATAAGCTTTGAATGAGTAGCGGAATTTTTTGAATCAAAGTTGTTGTACTTAACGTGAGCTGTCATAGCAAAAAAAGATTCGGAGTTCATAAATGGAAGAAAATCATTTTTCATTAAACTTTCTTCACTTAAATTAGTTTGGGGCAAAAAATGATGGCTATCAATGTTTGATATGCCATGCCCAGGTATATGTTTGATAACAGTGCCTATTTTATTTTTTTTATGAAGTTTAATGCACATTTTCCCCAATTTAGAAACTATTAACTTGTCAGTTGAAAAAGATCTATCACCTATAATTCCATTAAATTTTCCTCTTTCTATATCCAAAACTGGAGATGTATTAATGTTTATTCCAAGATAGCCAAATATATGACATAAAAAATTTATATAATTTTCATAATAATTGTTAAAAAAAAACGTTTTCTTTTTTTTGTACATTTTTCCAAAAAGCTTTTGAGTATAGTAAGTAAAATCAAATATATTATGCAATCTTGAAACTCTGCCTCCTTCTTGATCAATTAAAATTGGAAAATTTTTATCATTGAAACATTTTTTAATTTGTATAATTAAATTTTTAAGTTGTGATATATTTTTTATATTTCTCTCAAACAAAATTATTCCCCAGGGATTAATTTTTTTTAACAAGGAAAATTCCGTTCGAGATAAATTTAACCCTCTGATTCCAATTATCAAAGATTTTTTTTTCATTTATTTTAATAGATTCCAAAAATATCTTTTTTTTTTCTTTTTTAAATAATTTTCAACATCATTTCTGAAATCTAAAACATCATTAGTATCATTTTCTAAAATTGTTAAAGATTCTTCTTTTTTTTTCAGCAAATTATTAAAAATTATATTTTTTTGTAAATCATTTTTTTTATTTAGTTCAGAATTATAAAAATAAAAAATCGTAAATATAAAAAAAAATACTAATATTGTCGGAATGTATTTCATTATGTGTACAATCATTACATTTTGTTCGGTGTAGAAACTCCAAGAATTTTCATTCCATTTTTGATAACAATCGCTAAACATTTTAAAATTGCATGAGCATTTTCTTTAATTTTGTTTGAATCGTCAATAAACTTATATGCGTGATCTTGCTTGCCCAAATTCCAATAGGCATGAAATATTGTCGCAAGATCGTATAAAAAAAAAGTTATTTTGTGAGGTTCTAAATTGTCAGCTGATAATTTAACGCAGTTTGGCCATTCTGATATTTTTTTAATTAATTGAATTTCGTGTTCATTAAAATTTTGAGAATTGTTTTTTAGTTTAAAAATTCCATCTAAATTAACCTGAGCATTGGCAAAGACTGAGTTAATTCTTGCATGGGCATACTGGACATAGTAAACAGGATTTTCTTTAGTTTTTTCTTTAACTTTTTCAAAATCAAAATCAAGCTCCATATCATTACTTCTGTTAAGCATAATAAATCTTGCGGCATCCTTTCCTACTTCATTTACCAAATCTTTGACTGTTATATAATCACCTTTTCTTTTGGACATTTTAAAAGGTTGTCCAGATTTATATAGCTTTACCATTTGACTAATTTTGCATTTAAATTTTGCATTATTGTTTGATAAAGCTGAAAATGCTGACTCCAATCTTTTAACATATCCAGTATGGTCAGATCCCAAGATGTTAATCATGGAATCGTATTTTCTATCAATCTTGTTTGAATGATAAGCTATATCTCCAGCAAAGTAGGTCCATTCTCCATCATCTTTTGTGAGCGCTCTATCAACATCATCTCCAAATTGAGTAGATTTAAACAAACAAAGATTTTTAGGTGTCCAAGAACCTTCGTTTGATTTTGGCGCATTTAATTTTCCTTTGTAAATTAAATTTTTCTTCTCAAGTTTTTTAATTGCTTTGTTAATTTCTTTATTTTTTACAAGATCATTTTCTGAAATAAATTTGTTGTGTTTTACTCCTAGTGAATGTAAATCTTTTTTTATTAATGACATTACATGATTCAAGGCAATTGTTTTTATTTATGTTTTTGTTTTTTTTAAATCTTTAGCATTTTTAATATTTTTTTTTGATAAAATTAACTTTGCAATATCTATAATATATTCCCCTGGATAAAAATTTTCTTTTATTTCAAATTTTTTATTAAATAAAATTTCATCCATTCTCAAATGAACAGATTGAACAAAATTTTCAATTTGTTTTCCAAAATCATTGATGTAATATTCTCGTGTAACTTTATTTCCGTTAAACTCAAGCAAATTTGAAATTACATCACCAAGAATGGCTCCTCTGCAATGACCAACATGTAGCGGCCCCGTAGGGTTTGCCGACACAAATTCAACATTTATTTTATTTTTTGAATTTTTATTTACGCCATATTTTTTATTCATTTTGATTAAAGTGTTGATATAATTGCGCCAAAAATCATTGGTAAAATAAAAATTTATAAAACCTGGTTTTTTTATTTCAATTTTTTCAAATTCTTTGAATTCTTGTTTTAATAACGAAGAAATTTTTTCTCCCATTATTATGGGAGATGTTTTGTTAATTCCGGAAATAACGAATAATAAATTGGTTGATATATCGCCTGTTAAATTTTTTGGAGGTGGTTCAAATGTTATTTGATCCGTTTTGCTGGGCAAAAGTATTTTTTCTTTTTTTTCAATTTTTTTTAAAAATTTAATGATTTTAATATGATATTCTGAAAATAAATTCATTTTAATGATCTGTATAGATTGATGGCATATCTGTCTGTCATTCCAGAAATGTAATCAGAAATTGCCCTTTCTTTGCTAGATTTTGCTATTAGGTCTTTTCTTAAAAATCTATTTCTATCATTTAAAAGTTTTTTAAATAAAAATCTAATAATTTTTTCACTTTTATTAATATTTTTTACAATATTAAAGTTTTTGTACATTTTTTCCCTCAAAAAAAACCTGATATGCTCAAGATTAACCTTCATTTCGTTCGAGAAATCAACAATTGGTGATTTTAAGTTGTAAACATCTTCTATTTTTTTTAGTTTTGTATTTTTTAAATTATAATTGGTATTTTTTACAACATCTAAAATCATTGAATTTATCATGTCTCTGACTATATGATTTATAATAATTTCTTTTCTACATTGTTTTAGTTTTTTTTTATGTTTCTTTACAAAAACCTTAACTAAAGAAACATCCATTAAATCATCAAATTTAAAAATTCCAGCTCTCAATCCATCTTCTAGGTCGTGATTGTTGTAAGCTATATCGTCAGAGATAGAAGAAATTTGAGCTTCTAGTGAGGAGGATGTTTTTAAATTTATTTTTTTTTTAAAAATATCTTTCCCTACAATTTTTTTAAATTTTTTATAATTAAATACAGGACCATTATGCTTAATCAGACCATCAAGAGTTTCTATGGTTAAATTGAGTCCATAAAATTTATAATATTTATTCTCTAAAAAACTCACAATTCTTAAAGTTTGTAAGTTATGATCAAAACCTCCGAAATTATACATGCAGTCATTCAAGACATTTTCGCCGGCATGGCCAAATGGAGGATGTCCAAGATCATGAGCCAAGCTTAAAGTTTCACATAAATCTTCATTTAAAAATAAACATTTTGATAAATTTCTTGATATTTGAGAAACTTCCATTGAGTGAGTTAGTCTTGTCCTAAAATGATCTCCCTCAGTAGTAATGAAAACTTGTGTTTTATGCTGAAGTCTTCTGAAAGCAGCACTATGAATAATTCTATCTCTGTCACGTTGAAATGGTGATCTTAATTTAGTTTCTGCTTCTTTAAAAATCCTTCCTCTTGAATTTTTTGTTGAAACCGAATAATCCGCTTTTTTTGAAATTGAAATATTCATTTTTTATAATTTTATTGATATAAATATATTATATTAAATTAAATGATAAATGAGATAAAATTTACAGATAAAGCTATTAATAGAATCGAGAAATTAATATCAAAAAAACCTGTTGGAACCTACTTTCGAATCGCTGTCAAAGGAGGTGGGTGCTCTGGACTGAAGTATGATTTTAAATTTGATAGCGAAATTGACAAAAGCGATCAAATATACAAAAAAATTGTAATAGATTCGGATTCCGTTAAAATATTGAAAGGGTCCGAAATTGATTTTGAATCTGAATTAATTGGAGAATCTTTCAAAATCAAAAATCCTAAAGCCAAGTCATCTTGTGGTTGTGGAATTTCTTTTTCTATTGCATGAAAATTTCTTCGTGGAATGTAAATTCGGTTAGAGCAAGAATCGAAAATATTAAAAAATATCTTAAAGCAAACTCTCCTGACATAGTACTTTTTCAAGAAATCAAAACTGAGGAAAAAAATTTTCCATTTGATGAGATTAAAAAATTGGGCTACGAATCTCACGTAAATGGACAAAAAAGTTACAATGGTGTTTGCATATTGTCCAAAAAAAAATTAAAAAATATAGACACGAAGTTGCCTGGCGATAAAATTAAACAATCTAGATTAATATCAACGGAAATTAAAATAGCAGGAAAAGCAGTGGATTTAATAAATATATATGTTCCTAACGGTAATCCTGTAGATACTGAAAAATATTTTTACAAACTAAACTGGTTAGATTTGATGATAAAATATTTAGAAAAAAAAATAAAAGAAAAAAAATTAATAATTTTGTGTGGTGATTTTAATATAATACCAGAAAATATTGATGCTTATCATCCAGAAAAATACTTGAACGACGCACTTTTCAGATTGGATATAAGAAAAAGATTTAGAAAAATAATAAATTTAGGACTTGTTGACACATTCAGAATTTTTAATACAAAAGGTGACAATTATACTTTTTGGGATTATATGGCAGGCTCTTGGCAAAAAAATCATGGCTTGAGAATAGATCACATACTTGTATCAAACTCATTGACTGAATATGTTAAAAAAATTGAAATTAAAAAAAACATAAGAAGTCAAATTAAACCTTCTGACCACGCGCCTATAGAATGCACTTTTATTTAATTCTTCCGTAAACATCTTTATATCTGACAATGTCACTTTCTTTTAAAATAGGTCCTGTTTGAACCTCCATAATTTTAACAGGTTTGTTATATAAATTTTCTATTCTGTGAATCGTTTCTACGGGAATAAATATAGAATCGTTTTCCTTTTTAAAAAATTTTTTCTTACCCAATGTAATTTTGGGCTTACCCTGTGTAACCATCCAATGTTCTGATCTATAATGATGTTTTTGTAAACTAATAGAAGATTTGGAATTAATAGTTAATTCTTTTATCAAAAAATTTTTTCCCTCAAATAAGTTAATATAGCGACCCCAAGGCCTATGATAGACATTTTTCTTTTTAAAATATTTAGATTTATTTTTGTGATAAACTTTTAAAATCTCTTTCCAATTTCCAAGATCAGTCCAAGGTATATTTAGTTTTACGCCATTAATATTTTCATATTTTTCTAAAATTGCATAATCAAATGATTTTTCTTTTATTTTATTAAATATTTTTTTATTTAAATATAAAATTCCTTGACCAAATGTAAGCCATTTGGATTTTCCCTCTTTGCATGCGAGAATGGCATTGTTTAAGGTTTTTATGTCATGTTTATAAAAACTATTCCATAAAGCCATTTTGGTAGAAAAAATAATACCTGAATTCCAACATCCTTTTTTTTTAATAATTTTTTTTGCCTTTGTGATGTTTGGTTTTTCTATAAATCTTGTAACTTTATTGGTGCCTTCAAAATTTTTTTTGGTTAAAAAATAACCATATTGACTAGATGGATGTTTAGGTTTGATGCCAAATACAAATATATCTTCGTCGTTCAAATATTTAATATTTTTTTTTAATGAATTATTAAATTTTGAACTATTTTCAATTAAATGATCTGATGGAAAGATAACTATTGGAACAACTGAATCTTGAATAAATTGCTTATGTGCAGCAATTACTGAGGCGACCGCTGCATTAGTATTTTTTTTAACTGGTTCTAATATTATAAACCATTGTTGAAATTTATGTTTTAGCAAAAATTTTTTAACCAGTTTTAAATATAATCTATTTGTTACTATTACTGGAGAATCATATATCTTGTTTTTAATTCTTAGCAACGTTTTTTCAAATAATGTCCAACCCCCAAAATCAATAAATTGTTTTGCTTGATTGTTTTTTGACTTTGGCCACAACCTAGTACCTGCCCCACCACACAAGATAACTGGTATTATTTTCATCTACTTAAATATCTGCGTAACAATTTTTTTCTTTAAATCCACCTGGATGTGTAACAGCCCCTTTAAAAGCAGGACCCACCGATTGAGAATATTTCCATAATGTTCCCGAATTGTATTCTGTTTTTTTTGGTTTCCATTTTTTTCTTCTCTTAGATAATTCTTTGCTGCTCAAAAGAACTTTTAAAGAACCTTTTTCAGCGTCTATTTCTATAATATCTCCATTTTTAATTAAACCTATTGGACCACCTACGGCAGCTTCGGGCCCAACATGTCCGATAGAAAATCCATGTGTTCCTCCAGAAAAACGACCATCGGTTATAAGAGCAACTTTTTCTCCAAGTCCTTGTCCATAAATAGCTCCTGTCGTTGACAACATTTCGGGCATACCCGGACTTCCTTTAGGACCTTCATATCTAATAACAATTACATCCCCTTCTTTTATTTTTCTATCTAAAACCGCTTTTAATGCTGATGGCTCTCCATCAAAACATTTTGCCTTTCCTTTAAATTTTTTTCTTTTTAGTCCGGCAACTTTAACTATTGCTCCGTCTGGGGCTAAGTTACCTTTCAAACCAACAAATCCTCCTGTTGGACTTAGTGGTTTTGATGTTTTATAAATTACTTTTTGATTAGAAGGAAAAACTATATCTTTATGGTTTTCTCCAATTGTTTTTCCAGAAACCGTCATGCAATTTTCGTGCAAATATCCTCCTTCTAATAATGCTTTGATTAATACCGGAACTCCTCCTATGTCATACAAATCTTTTGCAACATATTTTCCTCCAGGTTTTAAATCTGCAATATAAGGTGTATTTTTAGAGATATTAGTCACATCTTGGAGTGTAAAATTAATTCCAGCCTCATTTGCAATAGCGGGCAAATGTAAAGCAGCATTAGTTGAACCTCCCGATGCTGCAACAACCACAGCTGCATTCTCTAGAGATTTTTTTGTAACAATATCTCGAGGTCTTATATTTTTTTCAAGTAAATTCATTACAGCTTCACCGCTTGAAACTGAAAATTTATCTCTCGATTCATAAACAGCTGGGGTTCCAGCGGAACCAGGCAGCGCTAAACCTATGGCTTCTGATACACATGCCATAGTATTGGCAGTAAATTGTCCTCCACATGAGCCTCCTGACGGACAAGCTACGCTTTCGAGTTCAAATAAATCTTTTTCTGTAATTTTTCCTGTGCTGTGTTTTCCTACACCTTCAAAAACATCTACTATCGTTACATCTTTTCCTTTGTAGTTTCCTGGCAATATCGAACCTCCGTAAATAAAAACGGAAGGAACATTTAGTCTTAACATAACCATCATAAGTCCTGGTAATGATTTATCGCATCCGGCTAACCCTATAAGAGCATCATAACAATGCCCTCTCATAGTTAACTCAACTGAATCCGCTATAATTTCTCTGCTTATTAAGGAAGATTTCATTCCAGCATGTCCCATTGCTATTCCATCAGTGACTGTAATGGTTGTAAATTCACGTGGAGTACCTCCAGCTAGTTTAACTCCTTTTTTTGCAGATTGAGCCTGTCTTGACAAAGTAATATTGCAAGGAGCGGCTTCATTCCACGTTGTGGCAACGCCTACGAAAGGTTTTGCTATATCTTCACTTTTCAAGCCCATTGCATAATACATCGATCGATGAGGTGCACTTTTTGCCCCAACAGATACATGTCTACTTGGCAATTTTGATTTATTAAACTTCATAATTAATTTTTAATACTATTTATAATACTATTCAACTTTTTAAGTTCAATTTTACAATCTTCTAAAATTTTCTTTTCATTGTTAATGATCTGCTTAGGTGCGTTTTTCAAAAAAGATTTATTGCTTAATTTGTTAGATATTTGATTAATTTTTTTACTTAAAATATCGGCTTTACTAGATATCCTTCCAAATTGCCCTTCTAAATTCAAACTTTGGTTAAAATATAATGTAATGCTTTCTCCGCCAATAACAATTTTGACGCCATTTTTATTACTTTTCAAATAATTTATGTTGGAAATTCTTCCCAATCTCTTTAGAACAGCTGAGTTTTCCTGAATAATTTTTGATTTTTTCGATTTTAATTCCTCCACTGAAATGTCAATAAATGCTCCTGGTGGAACGTTTAAATTCACTTTTGTTGATCTTATGTTTGTTACTATTTTTATAAGCCAGTCAATTTTCTCATGGCTCTTTTTAAATTGAGCGCAGTGTTTTAAATTCCAATTTTTTAACATTAATGCAGATTTAAAATAATTTTTAAACTTAAATTCTTGCCAAACTTTTTCAGTAAAAAAAGGTATAAACGGATGAAGCAAAACCATTATATTTGATTGTACAAAACTACAGGCATTTCTTGATTCTTCTATGTTTTTTTTGTCTTTCGAGTCAAATATGGGTTTTAAAAACTCAATATACCAATCGCAATAGGAATGCCAAACAAATTGATAAATTATTCTCGCAGCTTCATCAAATCTAAAATTTTGTATATTTTTTTGAACTTCTTTATTGGTTTTTTCCAACTCAAAATAGATCCATTTGTTAACATCCAATTTGATATTTTTTATATTAATTTTTGCAGAAGGTTTGCACTTATTGAGCTTAATAAAATTATTTGAATTCCAAATCTTATTAAGAAAATTTCTATAACCTTTAACTCTATCTTCTGATAGCTTAACATCTCTTCCAGGGGCTGCCATTGAAATTAAAGTAAATCTGAGTGAATCGGCTCCATATTTTTTTATTACATCTAATGGATCAATAACATTGCCTTTGGATTTTGACATTTTTTGACCCTTGTGATCTCTAACAAGAGCATGTACATAAACTTTTGAGAAAGGTTCTTTTTTAAGAAAATAAGCTCCCATCATCATCATTCTAGCAACCCAAAAAAAGATAATATCAAAACCGGTAACTAGAATTGATGTAGGATAAAATCTTTTGAGCTCATAAGTTTTTTTTGGCCACCCTAATGTTGCGAAAGGCCATAAAGCAGATGAAAACCATGTGTCAAGAACATCATCGTCTCTTTTTAATGCAACATTTTTTTTATAATATTTTAGCGCTATTTTTTTAGCAGAAAGTTCATTTTCAGCCACAAAAATTTTTTTATCTTCTGAATACCAAGCTGGAATTCTATGTCCCCACCACAATTGTCTTGATATACACCAAGGCTGAATATTATCCATCCATTGAAAATAAGTTTTGGACCAATTACTTGGAAAAAAAATTGTTTTATTTTTTTTAACTAATTGAATTGCTTTTTTTGATAAAAATTTAGCGTCAAGAAACCATTGTTCAGTAAGAAAAGGTTCTATTATTGTATTTGAGCGATCTCCGTACGGCACAACGTTATTAATATTTTCTATTTTTTCCAACAAACCTTCTTCTTTAAGAATTTTAACAATTAAATTTCTACACTGAAAACGATCTAGACCTATAAATTCCTTTGGAACATTGGAGTTTAATTTTCCATTTTTTTCTAAAATATTTATAAACTCTAGGTTGTGCCTTTTGCCTATATCATAATCATTGAAATCGTGAGCTGGCGTTACCTTCAAAGCGCCTGAACCTTGCTCAATGGAAACATAGTTATCCGAAATTATTTTTACATTTCTATTTGCAATAGGTACTTTTGCTTTTTTTCCAATAAATTTTTTATACCTGTCATCAGCCGGATTAACAGCTACCGCGGTATCTCCCAACATTGTTTCGGGTCTAGTGGTAGCAATAATAATATGATCACTTTCTCCAACAATATCATACTTTATATAATAAAGGTTAGATTGCACATCTCTTTGTTCAACTTCCAAATCTGATATTGCGGTTTCTAATTTAGTATCCCAGTTAACTAATTTTGTATCTTTATAGATAAGTTTTTTTTTGTAAAGATCTACAAAAGTTTTGGTAACAGCGTGTGATAAATCTTTATCCATTGTAAACCTATTGCGCGACCAATCACATGAGCATCCTAATTTTTTAAGCTGGTTAAGAATCTGATCTCCAGATTCTTTTTTCCATTTCCATACCTCGTTTATAAAATTATCTCTTCCAAGTTGATGCTTTTGAATATTTTTTTCTAAAAGCTTTTTTTCTACGATTGCTTGAGTGGCAATTCCAGCATGATCAGTTCCTGGCTGCCATAAAGTTTCATAACCTTTCATTCGATAAAAACGTACTAATAGATCTTGAAGTGAATTATTGAGCGCATGCCCCATATGTAAACTTCCAGTAATATTTGGAGGGGGTATTACTATCGAGAAAGGTTTTTTTTTATTCTTTTTAGGCCTAAAAAAATTGTTTTTTTCCCAATATTCGTATATTTGTTTTTCGACACTATTGTGGTTGTAATTTGAATTTTGCATTATTATACAAACATATAATAATTTGATAGAAAACAAAGAGAAAGAGTTGAATCAAATATTTTTGTTTAAAATATTGGCCACGTGGCGGAATGGTTACGCAGAGGATTGCAAATCCTTCCATCCCAGTTCGATTCTGGGCGTGGCCTCCAATTTTAAAGTTGTTTTATTGCAAAAAAAAAGTATCTTTAAGATCAAATTCCTCGGTAGCTCAGTTGGTAGAGCAGTTGACTGTTAATCAATTGGTCGCAGGTTCGAGTCCTGCCCGAGGAGCCAATAACGAACGATTAACCCGTTTTTTCTAAATTTCTAGTATTTTTCAAAACTTGTAGAAGTTTTTCTTTTTGCCCATCTGAAAAATTTTGAAATAATTTTAATATGAATGAATAATTTAAATTTTCATCACTAGAAACATTTTCTTTAGGATTGTAATCTTTAAAATCTTCAAAAAAATAAACTATTGGAACGTTTAAAAAATTTGCAATCTGCAACAATCTTGTCGAACTTACTCCATTTGTGCCTTTTTCGTATTTTTGAATTTGTTGAAATGTAACGTTAATTGCTTTTGCTACTTTTGTTTGAGTTAAACCTAATGATTGTCTTCGCATCCTGAGTTTATTACCTAGATGCTTATTGAATATCTCTTCCATCCGAACCCCTCCAGATTTAATAATATTCAGTGATTGAACAATAAATCAATATGCTTGGCAAGATATAAATTTAAAAAATTTCAATATTTTTTAAAGATTTTGATCTCGAAATGCTAAAAAAATTTCTCTCGAGGTACTAAAAAAAATCAAAAATATTCAACATTTAGACTTGACTTATATCTAAATTTTAAGTTTTTCTATGAGTTTTTTACAAATTATTTAGTTTTCGGAGCTTGTACTCCCATTTTCCCTTTTTTTCAAAAGCAGCTTTTAACCAAACAAATGTTTTTTTGTCATACCACACATGCGTATTTAATTTTTTATCCTTGCTTAGTTTTTTATCTGTAGATGAAAAGTTATAATGCAAAGCTTCATATTGGATTCCGCTGTACTCGAGCAAATCTTCGGATAAAAATTTAACTTCTTGTTCAATAATTCTTCCGGAAATTGCACTAATTTGTTTTTTTTGATTGATAATTTCGTAATTCCACCAAGTTCCTACCATAAAATCTTCAGGTGCTGGTCCATTGTATGAAGATCCATCTATAAAAAACTCATTATCTTTCATAAAAATGTTGCAAAATTTGTTTTTTTTGTTTTGTTTAGTTTTAGACTCAAATTTTACAAATTTATTGTCAGAATAATACTCTTTTCCGTTAACTTCGTAAGAATAAAAAACTACACCAAGTTTTTTAATCTGAAAAAAAATATTACTTTTTACTAATAAGTCCTTACCTTGTCTTACAAAATCATAAACATGATAACCAACCAGTTTGTTGTTGCGATAGATATCAAATTCTAGTTTATCAAGATTGCTATATTTTTTTATATCTGCAAAAACATTATCAAAACTAAACAAAAAAAATATTAGGAAAAAATATAATCTTTTTTTAAACATAATAAATTAGATATTATTAAAGTATTTGGCTTAAAAAAAGTTTGGTTCTGTCACTTTTTGGTTTAGAGAAGAAATCTTTTGTTGGTTGTTTTTCAACTATCATTCCTTCGTCCATAAAAATAACTTCATCGGCTACTTCTTTTGCAAAACCCATTTCATGAGTAACAACTATCATGGTCATTCCACCTTTTGCTAAATTAACCATTGCGTCTAAAACTTCTTTAATCATTTCTGGGTCTAAAGCTGATGTAGGTTCGTCAAAAAGCATAATTTTTGGCTCCATGCATAATGCTCTTGCAATGGCACATCTTTGTTGTTGTCCTCCAGATAATTGTCCAGGAAATTTTTTGGCTTGATCAACAATTTGAACTTGCTCTAGCTGTTTCATGGCCATCTCTTCAGCTTTTTTCTTTGGCATTTTTTTCACCCAAATAGGAGCTAAAGTGCAGTTATCCAATATTGACAAATGTGGAAATAAATTGAATTGCTGAAAAACCATTCCTACTTCTGCTCTTATTTTTTCTATATTTTTTGTATTTTCAGAAAGCTCAGTTCCATCAACAATAATTGTTCCTTTTTGATGTTCTTCTAATCTGTTAATACATCTTATCAAAGTAGATTTGCCTGAGCCTGAAGGTCCACAAACTACAATTTTTTGCTTCGCCGAAACATCCAAATTTATATCTTTTAAAACTTGAAAATCTCCAAACCATTTGTTTACTTCTTTTATTTTAATTATCGAGTCAGACATTATTATCTCTCTGTTTTATATTTTAATTCTAAATTGTAACTATATTTACTCATAGAATAACAAATTATCCAGAAAATTATAGCAGCAAAAACATACCCTTCCATGGCAAAACCAAGCCATTTAGGATTTGTTTTTGCTAAATTTAACATTCCAACAATTTCCAACAAACCAACCACAAATATTAAAGGCGTATCTTTAACTAGAGCTAAAAAAGTATTAGCAATTCCGGGTATAACTAATTTTAAAGCTTGCGGCAAAATTACAAAAATATGCATTTTCCAATATCCCATGCCTAAAGATTTTGCAGCATCATATTGTCCACGAGGTAGAGCTTGCAAACCTCCTCTTATAACCTCAGCCACATAAGCTGCTTCAAATAAAGATATGGCAATAATAACTCTAACTAATTTATCCATAAAAAAATCTTGCGGTAAAAACATAGGAAACATTACAGATGACATAAATAATACTGTAATTAACGGGACTCCTCTCCAAAACTCAATAAATCCAACCGAGATATATCTTAATGTTGGCAAACTAGATCGCCTTCCCAAAGCTAAAAACATTCCTACTGGAAAGCAAAAAATTAAACAAAAGAAAGAAACAATAAAAGTTAAAGATAGGCCTCCCCAGGCACCTGTTTCAACCCATTCGAGTCCAAACGACCCGCCTGAAATTAAATAGTAAATTAATACAAAAGCTATTATTGGATAAATAACCACATAATATAAAGTCAAAAATTTCTTTAATTTTTCTGAAGGAAAATACCCTACAAAAGCCAAAGCTATTAGCAGAATGAAAGACATATTTATTCTCCACTGAAATTCATTTGGATACATTCCGTATACAAATCTATTTAGCCAAATTTTGATATAGGTCCAACAGGCTCCACTGCCTGTGCAAGCTTCCTTTGTATCTCCTCCGATATTGGCATCAATAACAAACCAACTCATAACTGGTGGGATTGATTTCAGTATTGTAAAAATGATCAATAGAGTCAAAATTGCATTGAAAGTGTTAGTATTAATATTTTTATTTAATAAGTCTAAATTTTTTATTCCTGAAAATTCTATTCTAATAAGGTGCAATCCTAGAGTGCCTAAAATCAAAGGTAGTAAAAGACTGACAAGATTTGGAAAAAATGACGTGAGATTTATTTCAAAAAAAGAATTTAAAAATACATCAAAAATAGCTATAAAAAATAAAAAAGAACCCGAATACAGATATACATTTAAATTTTCTTTATTAGGCTTGAAAATGTTAACTTTGTTCATTATTTTTCCTTAATTGCTATTCTTTTGTTGTACCAGTTCATTAAAAGAGAAATGGACAAGCTAATAGATAAGTAAGTAAACATTGTAATGGATACGATTTCTATTGCTCTACCCGTCTGCATTAAAGCTGTTCCCGCAAATACTAAAACTAAGTCTGGATACGCTATTGCGGCTGCTAATGATGAATTTTTAGTCAAATTTAAATATTGATTTGTCGTAGGAGGAATAATTATTCTTAATGCTTGAGGCATTATTACTAATTTTAAAATTTGGTTAGGTGTTAATCCAATGGATGCTGCAGCCTCTTTTTGACCTTTGCTAATTCCTTGAATTCCTGCTCTCACACACTCCGCTATAAATGTAGCAGTGTATAAAGATAATGCCGCCGTTAAAGCTATAAGTTCTGGTGGCAATCCTAATCCACCATCGTAAACAAATGATGTTGTCGCTAATTGTTTTATAACAGGTATTTCAAAACTTAAAGAAACTCCTCCGATTAAAAAAGCTAATAATGGTAAAATTGTTAAAAGTCCTACAGAAATAGAAAAAACTGGTAATTGCTTTCCTTCATTTTCTTGTAATTTTTTTGCATAATTTTTTATTACTATAATAGAAATTACTGCGGCAATTATTGAATAGAAAAATATATCTAAATTTTCCCATACAAAACGAGGCACAAATAAACCTTTGATTGTTAAGAAAAAAACACCAAAAATTGCATCCGCATCTTGAGGCAAAGGAAGTGCTCTAAGTGCCGCAAAGTACCAAAAGAATATTTGCAACAATAAAGGTATGTTTCTAAAAAACTCTACATAGAAAGCAGCTGATCTCTCAATCAAATAGTTTGGAGATAAACGTGCTATTCCAACCACTACTCCAAGAATTGTTGCAATTATAATTCCTGTAAAAGCAACCAAAAGAGTATTTAATAACCCCACTAGATACGCTCTAGCGTATGAATGAGACCCGTCATATTCTATTAAAGAAAATTGCACATCAAATGAAGCTTCTTGAGATAAAAAACCATAACCAAATGTAATACCCCTACTCTCCATATTGGTTTGTGCATTAAGTGTAAAAAAACCAAAAATTAATACTACAAATAATAAAGTTGCTATTTGTGGTAGAATTTTTTTAATCTTGAAATTCATATTAGAGAAACAATAACAATAATCAAAAAAAAGGGCTAGATAAATCTAGCCCTTTTTAATCTATATTTTTAATAAATTATCTTGCAGGTGGTACGTAAAGTATTCCGCCTTTAGTCCATAATTGGTTTGGACCTCTGTCAGGCAAGATACCAGTGTCTGCTATATTTCTCTTATAGCTTTCACCATAGTTACCAACTTGCGTAATTATATTGAAACTCCAGTCATTACCTATTCCTAAAGCTGCTCCCATCTCACCTTCAGCTCCAACAAGTCTTTTAATTGCTGGATTCTCTGATGATTTCATTGAAGAAGCATTTGAAGAAGTAATTCCATATTCTTCGGCTTCAATCATAACGTTTAGAGACCAACGAACTATATCTTCCCAAACATTATCACCTTGACGAACAACAGGACCTAATGGTTCTTTTGAAATCGTTTCTGGTAATACTATGTGATCATCTGGGTTTTGCATTTTAGTTCTTTGAGCGGCTAAACCTGATTTATCTGTTGTGTACGTATCACATCTTCCAGCATCATATGCTGCAACAACTTCATCAGCTTTTTCGAAAGCTACTGGCTCGTAAGAAATTCCTTTAGAAGTAAAGAAGTCTCTCATGTTTAGTTCGGTTGTTGTTCCGATGTTCGTACAAGCAGAAATACCATTTTTAAATTGACTAGTTGAAGTTATTCCTGAACTTTTTCTAACCATAAAACCTTGGCCATCGTAAAAGTTCACTCCAACAAACGTAAGACCTATGTCAGCATCACGTGACAAAGTCCAAGTAGTATTTCTTGATAAGATGTCGATTTCGCCTGATGTAAGAGCAGTAAATCTCTCTTTCGCACTTAGCGGAGTAAATTTAACTTTAGTAGCATCGCCAAGAACAGCAGCGGCTACGGCTCTACAAACATCAACGTCAACACCTGTCCAGTTTCCTGATGCATCAGCATTAGAAAATCCTGGAAGTCCTTGAGAAACACCACATCTTACAAAACCTTTTTTAATAGTGTTTTTCAAAGTTTTTGATTTCTTTGCTGCCATTGATTCAGTTCCCATAAGGAAAACCAAAACGAAAGTCGCAACCAAAGACATCAAGATTTTTGATATTTTCATTTATTTCACCTTTATTATTGTTAACAATTGAGCAAAAGTTTTTTTGCTCAGCCGAGATTATTAAATATATAAAGATTTTCTTCAATTTATATTAACTTGAATAGATACTATGGGTAGTGGCATACGCATAAATTTCAACGATATCTCGAATAACTCAACCTTGCAATTTTATTTGTAAAAAAAAACGTGAATTGAAAATTATCGAGTTTGTCTTCTTAGCTGCTCAAGTTTTATTTTTTTAACTAAACTGTTGTTTCGGTTATATATTAGACGAAATTTGATCTTTTTGTTTATTTTAGCAACAATTTTTTTAACGTTTCGAACTTCAATATTGTCAGCAACGGCATTTACTGGTCTTTTTTTGATATTAAGATTTTCTATCTTAATAATTGACCTTGATGACAAAATTTTTCCCTTCCATCTTCTTGGGCGAAATGGGCTAATAGGAGTGACGGCAATTTTTTTTGAATCTAATGAAAGTATTGGGCCATGGACTGACAAATTATAAGCAGTACTTCCAGCTGGAGTCGCTATTAAAACTCCATCGGAAATTAACTTTTTTATAAGAAGTTTTCTTCCATTAAAAATTCTTAGTGAAGAAGTTTGTTTGCTTTGTCTAAATAAAGAAATTTCATTAATCGCAATTACTTTCTTTTTTGTTTTATTTGTCTTGTAAGCTATCATTTCAAGAGGAGAGATATTTACAATTTTTGCTTTTTGAATACTTTTTTGAATCTCATGCATATTAAATTTGTTCATTAAAAAACCAAAAGTTCCTCTATTCATTCCATAAAATGGTTTATTATATCTTTGAAATTTTTTTATTGTACTAAGCATAAAACCGTCTCCGCCTAAAACAACTATAACTTGAGATTTTTTTGGAGAATAATTTTTATGTTTTTTTAATATTTTTCTTTTTATAATGCTGTTTTTATCTTTTTGATCAAATTGAAAGTTTAATTTTTTAAACATTTTAAATTTTTTGGTGCCCTCGGCCAGACTCGAACTGGCACTCCATAAATGGCAAGGATTTTAAGTCCTTTGTGTCTACCAATTTCACCACGAGGGCATTCTTTTTCTTTACTAGTATTTTCAACAAATTACCATTTAATACTATAATTTCATATTGTAATTGGATATTTTTTTTTCTAAATATTCCAAATTCAAATTACAATCTTTGTAACCTTCTTTAATAATGTTGATATATCTTTGTGATGGTTTTTTAAAAGAGCATGTTTCCATAATATAAAACATGATTTTATTTCCATCTAAATCGAAATAATTTTTTTTGTAAGATGTTGGATATTCTTCGTAAACATCAAGTTTTTTTTCATGTTCTTGTGTAATTTCCCAAATTGCACCCGGCACTCTGCTTCCGTTTTTTTTATAAACATTAGCATATCCATATATATTATCAGATTTAGGATGACAGAATGACATTTCATAATTATCTAGGTAAGCACTTTTTACATATTTACATCCATTACATCTCGTGTTTTTCATTTGCTTATGAGACAGATTGCTTCCATACGCGAAATAATACATTTTTATTAATTCCTTTCGACTAACTTAATAGATTTTTTTACCATAAAATCAATTATTTCTTTGCTGCATTTTTCAATTTCTTTTTCATTCTCTGATCTTATGACTATAGAAACTCCAATTTTGCCTGAACGAAAAAATGGATAACTCCCTATTTCTATATGCTTAAAGTTGTTTTGCATCTCTGTTAATTCCTTAGCAATTTCACTTTCTACCGTTTCAACCGATATAGTTTTACTTAAAACCTTTTTGCCTCCAAAAATTTTATCTTTTAAAAATGGAAGCATTGATTTCATAATTTGAGGAACGCCGGGTAAACAAAAAACATTTTTAATATAAAAACCAGGGGCTCCACTAGATGGATTGTAAATTAAATTTGAGTTTTCAGGCATCATGGCCATTCTTTGCCTGCCTTCATTAAATTCTCCTGGTTTATAATAATTCTCTAAAATTCTATAAGCTTCTTTATGAGAGGAATATTTTTTTTTGAAAGCTTTTGACATAGATTTAGCTGTAATATCATCATGAGTAGGCCCAATACCACCAGTTGTAAAAACGTAATCGTAAGTTGCTCTAAGTTTGTTAATATTAGATATGATCACTTTTTCTACGTCTGGAATAATCCTAACTTCTTTTACTTGCACACCATTTGAATTTAGCCATATCGAAATATCTGCTGTGTTTTGATCTTTTGTTCGGCCAGATAAAATTTCATTTCCTATAATTAGTATGGCTGCATAAACTTTTTTGTTATCTTTGTGCATATAAATTAGTAAAATAAAAAATGCTATTTCGTAATTTAATAACAGGAACATTTATAAAAAGATATAAGAGATTTTTTGTTGATATTCTGCATAAGAATAAAAAAATAACTGCTCATTGTCCAAATTCCGGCTCTATGCTGGGTCTCTTGAGCAAAGGTAATAATGTCTGGTTTTCAATCTCAGACAATGAAAAAAGAAAATTGAAATATACTCTTGAAATTATAGAACAAGAAAAAAATTTTGTTGGTGTAAATACGCATTTAACAAACAAAATTATCAAAGAAGCTTTGTTAGAAAAAAAAATATTAGAACTAAAAAATATTTCTTCAATAAAATCTGAGGTGGTGTTTGATAAAAATACAAGGTTTGATTTTCTTTTAGAAAATCATAATAAAAAAATATTTCTTGAAGTAAAAAATGTTACCCTCTCAAGAAATAAAAATTTAGCTGAATTTCCTGATGCAAAAACGGAACGTGGAAAAAAACACTTGCTGAAACTTATAGAAGCTCAAAAAAAAGGTTTTGATTCCTATATGATTTATTTAGTGCAGAGAAATGATTGCAAAAATTTTAATATTGCTCACGATATTGATCCAGAGTACAAAAAAGCCTACGATTATGCCAAGAAAAACAAGGTAAAAATATTGTGTTATGATTGTCAAATAAATAGCCAAGAGGTAAAATTAAATAAAAGAATTCTTTAAAAAATTAATGAAAAATAATCATCAAGAGGCATTTGAAAAAATAAGAAAATCTGGAATGTTGGCCTCCAATACTTTGGATGAAGTTGCGTCTTATATTAAGCCTGGCGTTACCACAAAATTTTTAGATAAAATATGTTATGAATACATTAGAGACAATGGTGGCTACTCTGCTCCTTTATTTTATAAAGGCTTCCCAAAATCTTCTTGTACTTCCGCAAACCATGTAATTTGTCATGGAATCCCTTCTGAAAAATACCTTGTAGAAGGAGATATTCTAAACATCGACGTGACGGCTATAATTAATGGATGGCATGGTGATACAAGCAGAATGTTTCCTGTTGGCGAAATATCAGTAAAAGCAAAAAACTTAATTGATGTCACCTATGAAGCCATGATGTTAGGAATCTCTGTAGTAAAAAATGGAATCAAAACCGGTGATATTGGTCACGCTATACAGACATACGTCGAAAAAAAAGGTTTTTCTGTTGTAAAAGATTTTTGCGGACACGGAATTGGAACAAGATTTCACGAAGAACCAAACATTCTTCACTACGGTAACAAAAATGAAGGTAAAATATTAGAAACTGGTATGATTTTTACAGTGGAACCTATGATAAATATTGGTTCGCATCATTCTAAAACATTAAGCGATGGATGGACGGCTGTAACTAAAGATAAAAACCTTTCAGCACAATTTGAACATACTATTGGTATAAAAAATGATGGTTATGAAATATTTACAAAATCAAAATCAGGATTGGACAAACCTTTATTAAAATGATCGAAAGATATTCTAGACAATTAATGCGTGAAATTTGGTCTGAACAAAACAAATATCAAATTTGGCTAAAATTGGAACTGGCCGTAGCCGAGGGAATGGAAAAATACAAAATAATACCTCGCGGCATATCTTCGAATATAAGAAAAAAAAGCAAAATTAGAGTTGAAAGAATTCAGAAAATAGAAAAAAAAGTAAAACATGATGTAATTGCTTTTTTAACTTCAATATCAGAAACTTCTGGTGCTAAAGGAAGATTTTTACATCAAGGTCTCACCTCTTCCGACGTTCTTGACACTTGTTTCAATTTACAATTAAAACAATCTGCTCAGATTATTGATTTGGATTTAAAAAAATTACTGCTATCACTTAAAAAAATTTCCAAAAAACACAAAAATACAATTTGTATTGGAAGAAGTCATGGAATTCATGCTGAGCCAACCACATTTGGTCTTAAATTTGCATCTTTTTATGAAGAATTCAAAAGAAATAAATCAAGATTATCTTCTGCTATCAAAGAAATATCTACATGCGCAATTTCTGGTGCAGTCGGAACTTTTGCCAATGTTGACCCTAGAATTGAAAAATATGTTGCAAAAAAAATGAATCTTGTTCCTGAGCCAATTTCCACACAAATTATACCAAGAGACCGACATGCTTACTTTTTTTCAGTTTTAGGAATAATCGCAAGCTCAATTGAGCGTTTAGCAGTTGAAATAAGACACCTTCAGAGAACCGAAGTGAGCGAAGCAAGTGAACATTTTTCCTTAGGACAAAAAGGATCTTCTGCAATGCCACATAAGAAAAATCCTATATTAAGTGAAAATTTAACAGGTCTATCAAGATTGGTGCGAAGCTATGTAGCTCCATCACTTGAAAATGTTGCTTTATGGCATGAAAGAGATATTTCACATTCGAGCGTTGAGAGAAATATAGGACCGGATTCTACTATCACGCTAGATTTTGCTCTTAACAGATTGAATGAAATAGTAAAAAATTTAGATGTATTTCCAAAAAAAATGTTAAATAATACTCAAATAACTAACGGTTTAATTTTTTCACAAAGAATTATGCTTGAGTTAACAAAAAAAGGAATGGTTAGAGAAAAAGCTTACAAGATAGTACAAAAAAATGCTATGACTGCATGGAAAAAAAATAAAAGCTTTGAATCATTGGTTGCTCAAGATAAATTAATAACAAAAATTTTATCAAAAAAAGAAATTAGTGATCTTTTTAAATTTGATTATCACACTAAAAAAATTAACTACATTTTTAAAAGAGTTTTTAAATAAATTATGAATAAAGGAAAAAAACTTTATGAAGGAAAAGCAAAAATCATCTATGAAGGACCTGAAAAAGGAATGGCTATACAGCATTTCAAAGATGATGCCACCGCGTTCAATAATCAAAAAAAATCTTCAGTTGAAGGAAAAGGAGTTCTAAACAACAGAATCTCGGAACACATATTGAAAAATTTGAATCAAGTTGGAATTAAAACGCATTTGATAAAAAGACTAAATATGAGAGAGCAACTTGTCTATTTGGTTGAAATAATTCCTATCGAATTTATTGTTAGAAATATCGCTACAGGATCATTAACTAAGAGATTGGGTGTTACAGATGGAACTGTTTTAAAAGAACCACTAATAGAGTATTGCTATAAAAATGATGAACTGGGAGACCCTCTGGTTGCTATAGAACATATTAAATCATTTAATTGGGCACAAACTTCTGAAATAGAGGCAATAAACCCAATCTTGTTAAGGGTTAATGATTTTTTATCTGGGATGTTTAGAGGAGTTGGAATAAAACTTGTTGATTTTAAATTAGAATTTGGAAGATTGGAAAAAGATGGAAAAACTCAATTGGTGCTGGCTGACGAAATTAGCCCCGATACTTGTAGATTGTGGGATATAAAAAACGATAGAAAACTGGATAAAGACAGATTTAGAAAAGATTTGGGAAATATTATTGAAGCTTACCAAGAAGTTGCTAGAAGACTTGGTATTGCACCTGAACAATCTAACATAACTGAAGTAAAATCAGGAAAACCTAAAACGGTAAATTTTAGAAGAAAATAAATTGAAAATTTCAGTTATAGTAACTCTGAAAAAAGAAGTGCTTGATCCTCAAGGAAATACCGTTCAACAAACGTTGAAAAATATGGGTTACAACAATATATCTCAAGTGCGACAAGGTAAGTTTTTTGAAATAGAAATAGATTCTAATGATGTTGAGAAAGCTAAAAAAGAATTAGTTGAAATCTGTAATAACTTATTAGCTAATACAGTAATCGAAGATTATAAAATCACAGATTCTAAAGAGTAATGAATTCAAGTGTAATTGTTTTTCCGGGTTCAAATTGTGACAGAGATATTGCTATAGCATTAAGCAAAAATAAATTTAAAAACAAAATGATTTGGCATAATGACATTGAGTTGCCAAAATCAGATTTAGTTGTTTTGCCTGGAGGATTTTCCTATGGAGATTATTTAAGGTCTGGCTCCATAGCTGCAAAATCAAAGATTATGAATGGTATTATTAATCACGCTCAAAACGGTGGATTGCTTTTAGGTATTTGTAATGGATTTCAAATTTTAGTTGAAAGCAATTTATTACCTGGAGTTTTGTTAAGGAATCAAAAGCTTAAATTTATTTCGAAAAATATATACGTAAAAAAAACAAATCAAAGGAGTAAATTTTGTAATAAATACAAAGAAATTTCAAAATTTCCTATTGCGCATAATGAGGGTAGTTACTATGCAAATAAAAACACAATAAAAAAACTAGAAGAAAAAAATCTTATAGCATTCAAATATTGTGATGATAAAGGCAATGTAGATGAAACATCTAATCCGAATGGTTCATTAAATAACATTGCTGGTATTTTAAATGAAAATCAAAATATATTGGGAATGATGCCACACCCTGAAAGAATGATCGAAGAAAAATTTTCTGGAAATGATGGTTCCATTTTTTTCAAAAACCTACTTGACAATATTATAAAATGAAAATAGACAAAAAAGTTATTGAAAATCATGGCTTAAAAGACGATGAGTACAAAAAAATCGTTGAGCTTATAGGCAGAGATCCTAATTTTCTTGAACTTGGTATATTTTCTGCCATGTGGAATGAACATTGCTCTTACAAATCTTCAAAAATGCATCTAAAAAAAATGCCTACAAAAAATAAAAGAGTTATTCAAGGTCCTGGTGAAAATGCGGGCGTTATTGATATTGATGATGGAGATGCAATAGTTTTTAAAATAGAAAGTCATAATCACCCATCATACTTAGAACCTTACCAAGGAGCAGCCACGGGTGTTGGGGGAATTTTAAGAGATGTTTTTACAATGGGAGCTAGACCCATAGCAAACTTAAACTCTATACATTTTGGATCACCTGCTCATAAAAAAACAAAAAATTTATTATCAGGTGTTGTTTCTGGAATAGGAGGGTACGGAAATTCGGTAGGAATTCCAACGGTCGGTGGAGAAACCAACTTTGACAAATGCTATAACGAAAATATTTTAGTTAATGCAATGGCTGTTGGCTTAACAAAGACGAATAAAATTTTTTATTCTAAGGCAGAGGGCATGGATATGCCCGTTATTTATGTTGGTTCCAAAACAGGAAGAGATGGAATACATGGAGCTAGCATGGCGTCTGCAGAATTTGACAGCAATTCTGAAGAAAAAAAACCCACTGTTCAAGTTGGGGATCCATTTAAAGAAAAATTGCTACTTGAAGCCTGTCTTGAGCTGATGAAAGAAAATTCAATTATATCAATACAAGACATGGGAGCTGCTGGACTAACATCCTCAAGTATAGAAATGACATCCAAAGGAAATTTGGGAATTCAATTAAATTTAGACAAAGTTCCTTGTAGAGAATATGGGATGACGCCATATGAAATTATGCTTTCTGAAAGCCAAGAAAGAATGCTTATAATTTTAAAAAAAGGAAAAGAAGAATCAGCAAAAAAAATATTTGATAAATGGAATTTGGATTTTTCAATTATTGGAAAAACAACTGATAGTAAAAATTTATTAATAATGGAAAAAGAGAAAATCGTTTGTGACTTACCTCTCAACTCTCTCTCTTCAATGGCTCCTATGTATGATCGAAAATGGACAAAACATCCTCTTCCAAAAGCAAATAAATCTAAAAATGAATATAAAAATAAAATTGATGAATCTTTAATTAAGCTCATTCAAACAACAAAGTTGTCAAATAAATCTTGGGTTTGGGAACAATATGACCAAACAGTTATGGGTGACACAATTCAAAAACCGGGAGGTAATTCTGGTGTAATAAGAATACATGAAACTAATAAAGCCATATCAGTTTCTGTAGATTCTTCCGCAAATTATTGCAAAGCTCATCCTTTAACAGGAGGAAAACAAGTTGTTTGCGAAAATTGGAGAAACTTAATTGCTGTAGGTTCAAAACCAATTGCGATAACTAATTGTTTAAACTTTGGAAATCCAGAAAAAAAAGATGTTATGGGTCAATTTGTTGAGTGTGTTGAAGGAATTTCCTTAGCATGTAAATATCTCGATTACCCTATAGTCTCTGGAAATGTATCATTTTATAATGAAACAAATAGCGTTCCAATTAACCCTACTCCAACGATTGGCGGCGTGGGATTAATTAAAAACATAGATAGCATAATTAACTTTAAATTAAAAAATGAAGGAAATCTAATAATGATAATAGGAAAAACCAAAGGTCATCTGGATCAAAGTTTATTTCATCGAGAAATAAATCATTTAGAAAAAGGCCCTCCTCCCGAAATAAATTTATTTAATGAAAAAAATCATGGATTAACAGTTTTAAATTTAATTCAAAATAAACTACTACTTTCTTGTCATGATATATCCGACGGTGGCATATTGTGCTCTTTAACAGAAATGTGTATTGGAGGAATGATTGGAGCAAAACTTCACAAACCAGGTTCTTTAGTTAACAAATATGAATATTTTTTTGGGGAAGATCAAAGTAGATATTTAGTTGAAATTAAAAAGGAAAATTTAAAAAACATACAAAGTATTTTAAAGAAAAATGGTGTTTTTGGAGAAATTATTGCAGAAACACAAAAGAATAATTTAGAATTACATGGAGAATTTAGTATAAAGATAGAAGAATTGAAAAAATTAAATTCTAATTGGTTTAAAAATTTTTATAATTAACATTATGCCATTAAGCATGAACGAAATAAAAACTTTGATCGTTGCATCAATACCGGATGCCGATGTAGAAATAAAAGATTTAGCTGGAGATAACAACCATTTTGCCGCAACAATAACTTCTAGTAAATTTAAAGGATTAAGTAAAATAGAACAACATAAACTCGTTTATAAATCGTTGAAAGGCAAAATGGGAAATGAACTTCATGCTTTAGCGCTAAACACAAAGGAGAAATAAATGGATGTTGAGACAAAAAAAAATATAGAAAATCAAATAAATAATAACGAAATATGTTTATTTATGAAAGGCAATCCAGAAATGCCTCAATGCGGTTTTTCAATGGCGGTTGTGAACATTCTTAAAATAATGAATTTGAAATTTTCATCTGTTGATGTTCTGAAGGATGAAAAAATAAGACAGGGAATAAAAGAATTTAGTGATTGGCCAACAATTCCACAACTTTATGTTAAAGGAAAATTTGTTGGTGGCTGTGATATAGTTAAAGAAATGTACGAAAACAAAGAATTGCACAAATTGACTGATAAATAATAAAATAAATTTTTTATGAGAAACTACATTTACAAAATAGTTATTGCTGCAGTGGCTTTTATATTGGTTTTTGAATTTACAATTGGAAGAAAATTTAATCAAATAAATGAAAAAACCGAAATTGTCTTTACCAAAGAAGGTAGAAAAGAAATGGTTATATCTCTAAAAAATGAGATAAAAAAAGCAATTGAAAAAGAAAACTATCTAGATGAAGAAGAGCGAATTTTGATAAATAAATTTATAGAAAAGATTAGAAACGAACTTAAAGAATCAAATTAACTTACTTACACAAAAGAACTCTTCCGGCTATTATTTCTTCGTTATCAAAAAAATAACTATATTTTTCTGAGGCTATTGTTTCACATTTATATGGGATACTTTTTTTTAAATTTCGAACATTTTGTATTGCATAAAAAGGTCTTTGATAGTCGGAATCGATAATACTCCAGGGCCCAAAACATTTAAATTTGCTGTTGGCTAAAAAAGGTTTTGTTCCCCACAAAGGGCTAGCCAACAAACATTTTGGTTTATCGGGTGTGTCATCCCATATTTCTAAATGGAGATTTGCCTTTGCTGCTAAATTTTTTCCGCTTAAACCCCAATACTCTGTCTCAAAATTTTTACTTATCTCAAAAAATCTTGATGGCATATTAAACCAAGTATATTGATAAGGATGCATCCAGGCAAGCTCCATCGAGAAAATCCAAATTGTCAATACGCTTAAAATATAGAAAAATTTTTTAGAAAAAGTAAAAAATGCAACTAAAGAAATTATGAAAAAAATGGGTATTAAAAATTGTATGTGCCTGATTTCATCAAACAAATGTGCTTTGGTTAAAATTAAAAACAAAGGAATGCATATTGCTGTTCCTAAAAATGTTCCAAAATAGAGAGAAATTTTTTTGTCATTAAACAATTGTTTTTCAACAAATGGAATTAGAAACAAACCAATTATAATCAGCAACGGTAATTTCGCTGATAACCACATGGGTATATACAGTGGATCTGGTGACTTAGCTTCCAAACATGTTCCAAATGTTAAAGTACAAACATCATGATAAAATTTTCCGAAATGTTTTATCGTATCAATAAAATACAATGGATTTTGCCATATATATGGAAACAAAATGTAAATCAGCAAAATTGTGGATATTAAAAATAAAATAAATTTTTTAAAGTTTTCAAAATTTATTAAATTTAAATTTTTATCCTTTATATTGAATAAAATTAAAAAAGATAGAAAATATTGTAAAAAAATTAAAATGCCCGAAACTCTTATTGAAATCAAATAAGCCGTGGAAAGCGCAACAATAAAAACATGAAAAAAAGAAACCTCAGTTTTAATTAAATATTTTTCTAAAATTTTCAAACTTAAATAAGAGCAAAGCATCCAGCATGTTAAAAAAGGTATGTCTTTAGGATTGAATAAAGCATGTCCAAAAAGATATGGATATAATAAATATACTAGTGAGGATATTGATAAAAATATTTCATTATCAATAATTTTTTTCAAAATTAAGTAGAATAATATTCCGGAAATAAAAAAAAATAAAAACACAATAAAATGTTTTGATATAAGTTGTGCGCCATAGTCATCAACAGAAATAGTCCCTGATTGATTAATGTTTTTAACCAGATCTTTGATAAGGAATTGTATTGGTTGAGAAATCAATTGAAAACCCACGCCATAATACTTGTCTTTGTAGTCATTTAGGTTTTCATTGGGAATTTGATTCAAAAAAGTTTTTTTAAAAATCTCAACATTGTATTCCCAGTTTTTTTGTTCATGGTATTCATCATGAGATATTCCTACTTTAACAGCATTGTAACTTCCAAATATTAAATAAAGTGATAAAAATAAAATTTTAAGATATTTATAATGTTTTATTATCATCTGATCTTTTCTCTACTATACAAATTAATGATTTTCCAAAAGAATGAAGTAAAATCTTATCAAGAATTTTTGAAATAGGAACAAAAAAATTCCAAATTTTGATTTTGGTGCCAAAATTTGATTTTGGATTGCCTATAAACTTTGATAATAAACTTAAAAAAAATCCTATTGAGTCAAAATATTTTAATTGTTTTATATCTACATCTAGTTTAGAAAAAATTTCTAATAAATTCTTTTTATTGTATCTTTTGAAATGCCCCACATCTCTATCAAATTTTGAAAACAAAATATTAAAAGCAGGTACGTTTATAATTAATTTTCCATTTTTATTTAGTTTTGAATATGCATTTAAAATTTCTTCTTGATCATCTTTGATATGTTCAATAACATCTAAATAAATAATTGTATCAAAATTTTCATTGGTATTTCTAAAAGATTGACTCGATAATTTAATATTTGAATAACTTGCTGTTCTTTTTTTCAAAACATCAAAGAGTGTTTGGCTTGTTTCATATAAATGTAAATGTGAAACCTTATCAAAATAATATTTTATATTTTCTCCCGTGCCCGGTCCTATTTCTGCTGTTTTGCCTGATATATAATTTTTACAAAGACTAAACTCGTAATTACGAAAATTGTCAGCTTGATCAAAATAGGATAGCTCCCATCCTTGGTATAGGTTGTTCATGTAATTTTGTTATCTTGAATAATATTCTATAACCAAACTTGGTTCCATAACAATTGGATATGGTATCTCTGAAAGCTTAGGTACTCGTAAAAATTTTGCCTTTTTTGTTTTGGGATCGATTTGAATGTATTCTGGAGTTTCTCTTTCTTTACTAGCCAAAGACACTTCTACGGAATTTAAATTTTTAGATTTTTCTCTAATCTCTACAGAATCTTCTTCTTTAAGTTGATAGCTTGGAATGTTAACTTTTTTTCCGTTCACAACCACATGACCGTGATTGATAAGCTGTCTTGATGAAAAAACTGTGCTTGCAAACTTTGCTCTATAAACAACAGTGTCCAATCTTCTTTCAAGTAAACCAACTAGGTTTTCTGTTGAGTTGCCTTTTTCATTTATGGCTTTTTTGTAAATGTTTCTAAACTGTCTTTCGTTTATATTTCCGTAATAAAATTTCAATTTTTGTTTAGCGTGAAGTTGATTCCCGTAATCTGAAGGTTTTGGACTTCTTTTTTTTCCGTGCTGACCAGGAGCATAATTTCTTGAGTTGAATGGACTCTTGGGTCTACCCCACAAATTCACACCAAGTCTTCTATCAACTTTATGTTTGGCCGATAATCTTCTTGTCATATTTTATATATCGTGATTTATAAACAATGAAAAACTTTTGTCAATTCAGCTTTTCTTATTAAATTGATTTAAAGTAGAGAAAATTCCAAGTAAAATACGTATTTCCTGTTCAGATAAATTCATTCTATGAAATATGTTATAAATATTTCTTAGCATACTTTTTCTTTTATGATTAGGTTGCAAAAAACCTTTTTTATCTAGTCCGGCAACAATAAAATCAAGAAATTTGTTTACTTCATTTTTTTTAGCTACTGGACTTTTGTAATTAGGATTGTAAGTAATTTTTTTATCTAAAAAATATTGAAAAATTTGAAAACAAAATATTGTAGCGCTATGAGACAGATTCAAAGAGCTAAATTTTTTATTTGTAGGTATTTTTACTAAATAATCGGCACAATTAATTTCGTCATTTGATAAACCGGAAGATTCTGGACCAAATACTATTCCTATTTTTTGTTTTTTTTTCAACTTAAATTTTAAATCCAAAATTGAAATAATTTTTTTATTAACCTTTCTTATTCTTGAACTGCTGGCAAAAACCAAATCAAGATCACTGATTGATTTTTCTAACGAATTATAAATTTTAGATGATTTCAGAATATCTTTGGCTCCAACAGAGGTTGCTAATGCTTTTTGATTTGGCCAATCACATCTTGGGTTTACAATTCTTAGTTTTGTAATATTAAAATTTTTTATAGCTCTAGCAACAGAACCAATATTTTCACCCATTTGAGGTCTAACTAAAATGAAGTATATATTTTTTATACTCATTAATTATTTGCAGGAGCTTTTTCTTTGTAAAGCTTGTAGTCAAGACTATCTATGAGAGCTTTAAATGAAGCTTCAATAATGTTTGGTGAAACTCCTATAGTAAACCAACTTTTTCCTTCCCTATCGGTACTTTCGATAGAAACACGAGTGGTTGCATTAGTGCCTGTATTTAAAATTCTTACTTTGTAATCAACTAGTTTCAAATCTTTCAAATATTTTGAATATTTTCCTACATTTTCAACATTTGATCTGATTGCGTTATCTAAAGCATTAACAGGACCATTGCCCTCTCCTTCACAAACAATTTCTTTGCCATCAACTAAGATGTGAGCTTTTGCAAAAGAAACTATTTTGTCTTTGGATTCTTTTTTAACTGAAACATTATATTGAGAAATGGTTAAATATTTTGGTATTTCTCCTAAAAGTCTTCTTGCCAACAATTCAAAAGAAGCGTCTGCCCCATCGTATGAATATCCAACAAATTCTCTGTCTTTAACTTCATTAAGCAAAGTTTGAATTTTTGGATCGTTTTTATCAATTTTAATTCCATACTTGTTAAGTCTAGACATTATATTTGATTTGCCTGCTTGGTCAGAAACAATAATATTTCTTGTGTTGCCAACTAAACTTGGGTCTATGTGTTCATATGTTTTTGGATCTTTTGATACAGCAGACACATGCAATCCTCCCTTATGAGAAAAAGCAGATGGCCCAACATAAGCAGCTCTTCTGTTTGATTTTTTATTTAATATTTCATCCAAAAGTCTTGAGCATTCTGTTAAAGTTTTGATTTTATCTTTGTTTATTTTAACTTCAAAATTGTCAGAAAAAGTTTTCTTCAAAACAAACGAAGGAAGCAATGATATTAAATTTGCATTTCCACATCTTTCTCCAAGCCCATTGATAGTTCCTTGAACTTGTCGCACGCCAGCTAAAACAGCTATCAAAGAATTCGCTACTGCATTTTCTGTATCATTGTGAGCGTGTATACCAAGATTTTTTCCAGGAATTTTTTTGCTTACTTGTGCAACAATATCTCCTACTTCGTTGGGAAGAGTTCCTCCATTTGTATCGCAAAGCACAATCCATCTGGCTCCCTCATCATAAGCTGTTTGAATACAGCTTAATGCATACTGCGGGTTTTTTTTATAACCATCAAAAAAATGTTCTGCATCAAACATAAATTCTCTTTTATTTTTAATAAATAGTTTTGCAGATTCTTTAATATTTTCTATATTTTCTTCTTTGCTTATTCCTAAAGCTATATCCACATGAAAATCCCAAGATTTTCCCACCAAACAAATTGCTGGGGCTTTTGTGTTCAATAGCGCAGAGAGACCCGGGTCATTTTCAGCGCTCCTTCCAGCTTTTTTTGTCATCCCAAAAGCAGTGAGAATTGTATTTTCTAATTTAGGAGGATTGTTAAAAAAATTTGTGTCCAAAGTATTAGCTCCTGGCCAACCACCTTCTAAATAATCAACTCCAAGTTTAGATAAAGTTGTTGCAATTTTATTTTTATCTTCTATAGAAAAGTTAACACCTTCTGTTTGAGCTCCATCTCTAAGAGTGGTGTCAAATATATATATTTTTTCTTTACTCATTTATATTTCCACATTGTTGTATCCTCTTTATCTTCAATTATTACACCATTATCTTCTAATTCTTTTCTTATAACATCTGCAAATTTGTAGTCTCCTTTTTTTCTAGCAGCATTTCTATCTTTAATTTTTTTATTAATAAAGTTTTCATCTATTTTAACTTTAGATTTTTTGAAATTTTCCCAAGATTGTTTGTCTTCCTCAAGTAAACCAACAAGTTTACATGCGGCTAAAAATTTAGATTTTGATAACTTGTTGCCTTTAGAAGATTCATCATAAAGCATATGAAGTTTGGATATATATTCTGGAGTATTTAGATCTTCCAGAAGTGGTTTGAGTAAATCTTCGCTTATTTCTTTTGAATCATTATTTTCAAATTGATTATACCATTTGTCCAATGTGTTTTGACTATCTTTAATTAATTTTTCATTCCAGTCTAATGGTTGTTTGTAATGAGCACTCAATAAAGCAAGTCTGACTACTTGACCATTTATGTTTTCTCTAAGTTTATTGATAGTTACAATATTGCCAATCGATTTTGACATTTTTTCTTTATCAAAAGTAACAAAACCGTTGTGCACCCAATAATTGGCAAAACTTTCTGTTTTATTAGCGCAACACGATTGGGCAATTTCATTTTCATGATGTGGAAAAATAAGGTCGAGACCTCCACCATGTAAATCAAATTTTTTTCCCAAAAATTTTTCACTCATAACGGAACATTCTAGATGCCAACCTGGTCTACCTCTTCCCCATGGAGAATCCCATCCTGGATCTTTCTCATCTGAAGGTTTCCATAAAACAAAATCTAAAGGGTCTTTTTTATATTTAGAAACTTCAACTCTTGATCCAGCTATCAACTCTTCTGAATTTTTGTTCGATAATTTTCCATATTTTTTAAATGAAGAAACGGAAAAATAAACGTGTTTTTCATTCTCATAAGCATGTTTGTTTTTTAACAGATTCGTTACCATGTTTATCATTTCTTTAATGTGTTCCGTTGCTTTTGGCTCAAAAGTTGGCTTCAAACAATTTAAATAATTGCAGTCTTTGTAAAAACTTTTGGTTACACTTTCAGTCAGTTCTTTAATACTTTTTTTATTTTTTTTAGATGATTCAATTATTTTGTCATCTATATCGGTTATATTTCTTACGTACGTGACATTATTGTTTCCATAAATTTTTTTTAGAAGTCTAAACAAAACATCAAAAACAACTAAAGGTCTTGCGTTGCCTATATGGGGAAAATCATAAACAGTTGGCCCACACACATACATGCTTACTTTATTATTATTTATAGGAACAAATTTTTCCTTTTTTTTAGATAATGTGTTAAAAAGATTTAAATTTTTATTCATTTTTCATTTTACAAACTGGAATTGGTTCCATTTTGTGCAAGTTTCTGTTTCTAATTTCTAAGTACTTTTTATAACCTGGTCTCTTAGGATCTATCATGGCTTTCTCTAGATCTTGGTATGACATGCCCAATTGGTTTACGTCCGGTCTTCCGTCTGTCCATAATCCGTCGGTTGGTTCAGCTTTAATAATCTCTTTGTGAATATCCAGATGTTCTCCCATTTCCCATACTTGGGTTTTTGTGCAATCTGCTATAGGAGATATGTCAACACCACCATCACCGTACTTAGTATAAAAACCAACTCCAAAATCTTCTACTTTATTTCCGGTTCCAACTACTATTCCGTTGTTGGCTGCTGCCACCTGATAAAGAGTTACCATCCTCAACCTTGCTCTTGAATTTGCCATCCCATGTTCATTGTCAAAATTGGATAGGGAGTTTTTAAATGTTTCAAAAAGTAAATCTAAATTAATTAAGTGATCTTCGACATTTTTAAATTTATCTTTTAACCAATCTTTGTGTTTAAGACTAAGATTGTGTTGTTCTTTTATTTGTTGAATTGGCATAGAAAGAACTATAGTTTTTTTTCCAGTGAGAGCACAAATGGTACTGGTAACTGAAGAATCAATCCCGCCTGAAATACCAACAACTAAAGAATCTGGTTGCTTTGGCATTGATTTGCAATAATTTTGTATCCAGTTTTTTATATACTCAACTCTTTTTAATGTTTGCATAAATATTAGTATTCTATCCTTAGAATAGATCTTAATAATTAAAATTCAATTATTAAGATGCTGCTTGAATAATGTTCTTTGAATATTGGGAATTTTTCTTAATTTCATCAGAGATCAAGAATGCCAGTTCCAGAGCTTGATTTGCATTAAGCCTCGGATCGCAGTGCGTATGATATCTATGTGATAAATCTTTCTCTGATATTTTTTGAGCACCGCCAGTACATTCAGTAACATTTTGTCCAGTCATTTCTATATGAAGTCCTCCAGCATAACTTCCTTCGGCTTTATGAACGCCAAATACTCTCTTCACTTCTTTTACCACATTGTTAAATGGTCTTGTTTTAAACCCTGTTACAGACTTAATCGTATTTCCGTGCATAGGATCACAAGACCAAATTACATTAAGACCTTCTTTTTTAATAGATCTAATTAATTTTGGTAAATGTTTTTCAACATTATCTGCGCCAAACCTTGATATAAGAGTTATTCTTCCTCCTTCATTTTTAGGATTTAAAATATTACAAAGTTTAATTAATTCGTTTTCTTTCAAACTTGGTCCACATTTAATTCCGATTGGATTTTCAATTCCTTTACAAAATTCTACGTGACCACCATCTGGTTGTCTCGTTCTATCTCCAATCCAAACGAAATGGGCTGATGTATCATGATAAGTTCCAGAAGTTGAATCTAGTCGTGTCATCGACTGTTCAAAGGGCAAAAGCAATGCCTCATGTGAAGTATAAAAATTGACTGTTCTTAATCTTCTGTTGTGATCAGGATGCAAACCACATGCTTCAATAAAAGATAACGCATCACTTATTTTATCTTCAATTTCTTTAAATTTTTTACCTTCCGGACTTTTTTTAATAAATCCCAAATTCCACAAATGAATTTTTTTTAAATCAGCAAATCCTCCTTGCGACAAAGCTCTTAGCAAGTTTAACGTGGAAGCTGCTTGCGAATAAGCTTTAAATAATCTTTTTGGATCAGGCTTTCTTGCTTTTTCACTAAATTCAATTCCATTTATATTGTCACCTAAATATGCTGGAAGTTCTTTTCCATTTTTGACTTCCACAGGCGAACTTCTAGGTTTAGAAAATTGTCCAGCTATTCTTCCTATTTTAATAACTGGCAAGGATGCAGAAAAAGTTAAAACCAAAGCCATTTGTAAAATCACTTTAAATGTGTCTCTAATATTATCCGGATGAAATTCGGCAAAACTTTCCGCACAATCACCTCCTTGCAAAAGAAAAGCTTTTCCTTCCGCAACTTGTGCAAGTGATTGTTTTAGTGTTCTTGTTTCTCCAGCAAAAACTAAAGGGGGAAATGAACTTACTTTTTTCAAAACCATAGCAAGTTCTTTTTCATCCTCATATTTTGGGATGTGTTTAACTGGATAATCTCTCCAACTATTTAATGTCCATTTTTTCATACTCAACCTAAGGTTATGTATAATATATGCAGGAGAAAAAACCAAGTTTGATTATATCAAGTAATAGAGTCTTTTTTATTCAACAGTTACTGATTTTGCCAAATTTCTAGGTTTATCAATGTCACAATTCTTCAATGAAGCCACGTGGTATGCCAATAATTGTAAAGGCAAAGTCATTAGAAAAGAATTTAGATTTTCATTGGTTTGTGGAATGTTAAAAGTGAATCTAATATTTTCACTAATAACATCACTATTCTCAGTAGTTATAGCAAGAACTTTTCCTCCTCTTGCAATAACTTCCTGCATATTTGAGATGGTTTTTTCAAAATATTTATCTTTAGGAACAAGAATTATTACAGGTAAACCTTCTTCGATTAAAGCTAAAGGTCCATGTTTCATTTCGCCTGCTGGATAGCCTTCGGCATGTATATAGGAAAGCTCTTTTAGTTTTAGAGCGCCTTCTAAAGCTATTGGGTAAGAAGTTCCTCTTCCCAAAAACATAGCTCCTTTAGAGTTTACAATATCTTTGGCGATAATTTGAATTTTACTTTCTTCAGACAAAACTTTTTTGATCAAATTTGGTAATTCTATTAAATCTTTCATTTTTGTTTTGTAACTTTCATCTGTCATTTCATTTCTGTCGTGTGCAATTTTTAATGAAAGTAAGTACAAAACTAGCATTTGACCTAAAAATGCTTTAGTTGAAGCTACTCCAATTTCAGGGCCAGCAAATATTGGCAAAACGCAATCAGCAATTCGAGATATGGAGCTTTCAACGGTGTTAACAACTCCACATGTTTTTGTTCCATTTTTTTTACATAATTCAAGAGCCGCGTATGTGTCTGCTGTTTCTCCAGACTGAGAAACAAATATATATAGTTCACCATCTTTAAATTTTATATTTCTGTATCTAAATTCAGAAGCTATATCCGTATTAACCTCAATGGAAGTAAGTTCTTCCAGCCAATACTTGGCTGTTAAGCATGAATGGTAGGCTGTTCCACAACCAATTAATACAATTTTTTTAATCTTTTTTGGATCTATTGGAAAATTAAATAAATTAACCTTGTTTCTCAATTTATCCGTATATTCATTTAAACAAATATTTAAGGTTGATGGTTGTTCATGAATTTCTTTGGACATGAAATCTTTAAAATCTCCTTTGTCAGTAGATGTCTCATTGTCCGACAAAGTAAATACTTTTTTATTAATTTTTTTCTTTTGAAAATTATAAAAATCAACTTTATCATTTGTTAAAATACATACATCGCCATCTTCCAAATAAGAAACTTTGTTGGTCATTGATTTAAGAGCGTAAGAATCTGAACCTATATAGTTTTCTTGATGACCATACCCAACAGCGAGAGGACTTCCTCTTCTGGCCCCAACTATTAAATTGTTGTATTGTTTAAAAATAATTCCTAATGCAAAACTTCCTTCTAAGCGTTCTAGAGTTTTTTGAATCGCATCAATCAAATTATTTTTTTTTAAAAAATCCGTCAAAAGAATTGTAATAACCTCGGTATCAGTTTGAGATTTAAAAATATATTTTTTTTTAATAAGTTCATTTTTTAAAGCATTGGAATTTTCAATAATTCCATTATGCACAACAGAGACCGATTCAGATGAATGTGGGTGAGCATTAACTTTATTTGGAACTCCATGAGTTGCCCAACGAACATGTCCTACCCCTAAAGTTCCAATTGAAGGATTTAAAAAAAGTATTTTTTCTAAATTATCAACTCGGCCCGAACATTTTTTTTCATTAATTTCACCATTATCAATTGTTGATAGTCCCGCAGAATCGTAACCTCTGTATTCTAATTTTTTTAAAGCTTGAATTATGCTGTTTGATACAGATTTCTTGCTAGCTATACCAATAATTCCACACATTTATTTGTTCTTTCTATAATTTTTTTTTTCTATTTGTTTTGCTCTAGTCAATCCTAAAGAATTTCTTTTTACATTTTTTGTAATCACAGATCCAGCTCCCACAACGGAATTTTTTCCTATACTAACTGGAGCAACCAAAGATGAATTTGATCCTATAAATGCACCATCATTAATTGTTGTTTTGTTTTTTTTCTTTCCATCGTAATTACAGGTAATGGTTCCAGCTCCAATATTTGCAGATTTTCCTATTTTGGTATCCCCAACATATGATAAGTGGTTTACTTTTGATCCTGCCCCTATTTTGCTATTTTTCACTTCAACAAAATTTCCAACTCGACTTCCTTCTTTTAAAATACTTCCAGGCCTAATTCTACTAAAAGGTCCAACGCTAACTTTATTCTTTAATTCTGCGTTATCGATGTGTGTGAAGGATAATATTTCCACATTATTTCCAATTTTAACCTTTGGCCCTATCACAACATATGGATTTATTACAACATTTTTACCAATTTTTGTATCTGAAGAAAAAAAAACTGTTTCTGGCGCCACCATGCTCACACCTGCTTTTAAAAATTTCTTCCTTAATATATTTTGGCTTATTTTAATTTTTTGGTTCATTAAGTTTCTCTTTATAATAAGAAACATGTATAAATAACTCACAAAATATTTCTTAATAATACTTTAATATGGATCAACAATTTACAATTATCTTTGATTTAGACGGTACTTTAATTGATACAGCGCCTGATTTAATGACTGCACACAACCACGTAATGAAAAAATATGGTTACAAAACTAAAACAACAAAAGAAATTAGAAATTTAGTAGGCAAAGGCGCAAGTGTTTTAATAGGAAGATCTTTATGGGGTAGTGCAAAGGAAGAGTTTTCAAAAATTGAAGATAAAAAAATTAAAAATGAAATGGTAAAAGAATTTATTAGTTTTTATGGAAAAAATATTCTTAACGAAAGCTCACTAATTAATGGAGTTGAGCAATTTCTGCAGTGGTGTAAAGGAAAAAAAATTTCTATGGGAGTTTGTACTAACAAACAAGAACGCTTAGCTGTTGATTTGTTAAAAAAAATAAAAATTTACGATTATTTTGAATATGTCGCGGGATCGGATACTTTTAGTTATTGTAAACCTGATCCAAGACACATAACAAATATTATTGAAATTCTAAATGGTAATATTAAAAAAAGCTTAATGATTGGTGATAGTGAAACAGATGCTAATGCCGCTAAGTCAGCATCAATTCCAATGATCTTGCTTGAAAATGGATATACAGAAAGAAATACTACTGAAATTTATCATGATCATTTAGTTAAAGATTTTGTTGGGTTAGAGAAAATAGTTTTAAAATATATAAATGATTAGTTTGCAACTTTTTATTGCCCTAGCCAGTTTTTGCTTTGTAATGTTTGTTACTCCAGGTCCAAACAACGCAATGCTAACTGCCTCGGGAATAAAATTCGGTTTTAAAAGAACATTGCCTCATTTAATTGGTATACCTTGTGGTCACATCGTTCAGATAGCGCTTGTTTGCTTAGGTTTGGGAAAAATATTTCAAATATATCCATACATACAAGAAGTGCTTAAATATGTTTGCGCTGCATATCTTTTGTATTTGGGATATAAAATTATTGGTTCATTCAGTGAACATAAAAAAGACAGTTCTCGCCCCTTAAAATTGTATGAAGCAGCCTTATTTCAATTTGTTAATCCTAAAGCTTGGACAGTCGCTATTATGGTGGCGTCTGGATTCTTTCCAAAAGAAGAAATTTTAATTACAGCTATTATTTTTTCTTCATTAACCGCAGCTATTGTATGCTTTCCCTCTATATGTTTGTGGGCATTATTTGGTTCTTCGATTAGATTGATGATTAAAAATACAAAAATTAAAAAGGTCGTAGAGTTTTTATTAGCTTTTTTATTGTTACTTACGGCAATTATTATTATAATAAATTAACTATCATTTATTTATATTCTTTTGAAAAATTAAGGAGTAAATTTGAAAATTCATAAAGTAAAAGTCTATCCTTCAAAATTTAAGCTTAAAAAAAAAGATCAACTTGCCTGGAAAATTGCTCAAGTGGCGACAGATAAAACTAAACTGAACTTAAACTCAGTTGAAATGGTTATAAATAGAATTATAGATAATGCCGCAGTTGCTATTGCCTCTTTAAATAGAAAAGCAGTAATTTCCGCAAGAGAAATGGCTATGGCACATCCAAAAAAAAATGGCGCAACTATATTTGGTGTTAATTCAAAAAAATTATTTGATTGCGAATGGGCTGCTTGGGCAAATGGTACTGCTGTTAGAGAATTAGATTTCCATGATACATTTTTAGCAGCAGATTATAGCCATCCTGGTGACAACATTCCTGCTTTACTTAGCGTTGCACAGCAAAAGAAAAAAAATGGTCTAGATCTGATTAAAGGTATTATTACTGCTTACGAAGTGCAGGTTAATTTGGTTAAAGGAATTTGTTTACACAAACATAAAATTGATCACATAGCACATCTTGGACCAAGTGTTGTTGCTGGATTAGGAACATTATTAAATTTAAAAACTGATATAGTGTATCAAGGAATACAACAAGCTTTACATACAACTTTGTCCACGAGACAATCTAGAAAAGGTGAAATTTCTACTTGGAAAGCTTTTGCTCCAGCTCATGCAGGAAAATTAGCAATTGAATCAACTGATAGAGCAATGAGAGGCGAAGACGCGCCAAGTCCAATTTATGAAGGAGAAGATAGTGTAATTGCACAAATTCTTGGGGGGAAAAACGCCAGATACAATGTTTCGCTTCCAACAAATGGTGAAAACAAAAAGGCTATTTTAGAAACTTATACTAAAGAATATTCCGCTGAATATCAGGCTCAAGCAATAATAGATATCGCTAAAAAATTAAATGAAAGAATTGAAAACCTTAATCAAATAAAAAAAATTGACATCTATACAAGTCATCATACTCACAATGTGATAGGAACGGGATCAAATGATCCACAAAAATTTGACCCCAATGCTAGTAGAGAAACTTTAGATCACTCGATAATGTATATTTTTGCAGTAGCATTAGAAGATGGTGACTGGCATCATATAAAATCATACACTAAAGCTAGATCTAATAAAAAAAGCACCATTAAACTATGGCACAATGTTAAAACACATGAGGATAAAAATTGGACTAAAAAATATCACGATCCCAATCCTAAAAAAAAATGTTTTGGCGCTAAAATAGTCATAACAATGAATAATGGAAAAAAAATAATAGAATCTTTAGAAAGAGCAGACGCACATCCTTACGGATTGAGACCTTTTGAAAGAGAAGATTATATAAATAAATTTAAAACTTTAACTGAAGATATAATTTCTAAAAATGAAATAAATAGATTTTTAAATGATGTGCAAAATTTAAAAAAGTTAAAATCAAAAGAATTGTATAAATTAAATATTGAAATAAGCTCAAAAAAATTAAGAAAGAATTCAAAAAAAGGAATATTTTAGTGATTTATTTTCGCATATCTGTTATGCAGGTCAAATAAATGAATTTTCTATGAAAAAATATATAATCTTAATACTGAAAAGCATTAATGTATGACTGATGATATTAAAAAAGGATTACTTGGAATAGTTGTAGATGAAACTACAGTTTCTCAGGTAATGCCTGATATTAATTCACTAACATACAGGGGTTACGCGGTACAAGATTTGTGCAAAAGCTGTACTTTTGAGGAGGTTGCTTATCTTATATTAAACAAAGAACTGCCTAACAAAAATCAACATAGAAAATTTAAAAAAGATTTAGAAAAAAATAGAAACATTACAAAAAATCTTAAAGAAATTGTAAAACATATGCCTAAAAAAGCACATCCAATGGATGTTGCTAGAACTGTGGTAAGCGCTATGGGTCTCGAAGATAAAGAATCAAATAACAATTCTCCCTCAGCAAATATGCGAAAGGCTATAAGAATATTTTCAAAAACTCCTACAGCCATTGCTGCATTTTTTAGAGCAAGAAAAGGCAAAAATGTAATATCTCCCAAAAAAAATTTGGGATTTTCTGAAAACTTTTTTTATATGTGTTTTGGAAAAGTTCCTAGTAAAGAAATCATCAAAGCTTTTGATGTCTCTTTGATTCTCTATGCAGAACATAGTTTTAATGTTTCCACTTTCACTGCAAGAACTATCACAAGCAGTTTGTCAGATATACATAGTGCAATTACTGGTGCGATAGGTAGTTTAAAAGGTCCTTTACATGGGGGGGCCAATGAAGAAGTAATGAATATGATGAGGAAAATTAAAAATCCTGAAAATGCTTTAAAATGGATCAATAATGCTCTTGATAAAAAAGAAGTGATAATGGGTTTTGGACATAGAGTTTATAAAAAAGGAGATTCTAGAGTTCCTACTATGGAAAAATACTTTAAGAAAGTTTCTGAAATTAAAAATGATAAAAAATTATACAAAATCTACGACACAATTAAAAACACAATGATTGAAAGAAAAAATATTCACCCAAACGTTGATTACCCTACTGGACCAACATATCATTTGATGGGTTTTGAAACAGATTTTTTCACTCCCATATTTGTAATGTCACGAATAACTGGTTGGGCAGCGCATATTATGGAACAGCATGCAGCAAATAAATTGATCAGACCTTTGTCAAAATACAAGGGCGCAGATCATAGAAAAGTTATGCCTTTGAACCAGAGATAAGATTTAAGAAAAAACTTCTGACCACTCGCCTCGAGTCGATGCTTTAGAATATTCTGTAGCTCTGCCTTCAAAAAAATTCATATGCTCAACGGCATTAAGCATAGTATCTAACCAGGTTAAGGGATTTTTTTCAACTTGATATATAGGTTTCAGACCTAGTTGCACCAATCTTCTATTTCCAATCCAGCGAATATACTCTTTGACTTCTTTTGCAGTTAAACCATTTATAGGTCCCATTTCAAATGCCAAGTTTATAAAAGCATCTTCATGTGAAACAATTGTTCTACAAGCTTCGTAAATTTCTTTTTTTAGTTTTTCATTCCAAATATCAGGATTTTCTGAAATAAAAGTTTTAAACAATCTAATCATAGAGTTGCAGTGCAACGTTTCGTCTCTTACAGACCAAGTAACAATTTGACCCATGCCTTTCATTTTGTTTTGTCTTGGAAAATTAAGAAGAATAGCAAAACTCGCAAATAGTTGCAGGCCTTCGGTGAAAGCACTAAAGACCGCAATAGTTTTTGCAATATCATGTTTCGATTTCACATCAAAACCTTGCATGTAATCATATTTGTCTTTCATTTCTTTGTATTTTAAAAAAGCAGAATACTCCGACTCTGGCATTCCAATTGTGTCTAACAAATGCGAATAGGCTGCTATATGAACTGTTTCCATAGAAGCAAAAGCCGACATCATCATCAAAACTTCAGTTGGCTTAAAAACATTCATGTAATGTCTAATATAGCAATTGCTAACCTCTACATCTGCTTGTGTGAAAAATCTAAAGATTTGTGTAAGTAAATTTTTCTCTGACTCATTTAAATTTTTTTGCCAATCTCTAACATCATCGCCTAAAGGAACCTCTTCTGGCAACCAATGAATTCTTTGTTGTGTTAGCCATGCATCATAACACCACGGATACCTGAAAGGTTTGTAAACGGGATTTCCTACTAAAAGCCCTGTGGAATTTGATTGTGTTTCTATTATTTTTTTATTTATCTTGTTTACTGACATGACAGACATTCTTCATAATTATCTTCTTTATTTTTATCATTCTTTTCCTTGTTATAAACATTTTTTGTCACATCTGTATTAGACATGCTGTTAATATTTTCTGCTCTCTGAATAGATTTTGATCTACAGTAATACAAACTTTTAAGGCCTTTTTTCCATGCCTGAAAGTGTATTTGATGAAGTTCTTTTTTATGAACATCCGCAGGAAGAAATATGTTTATAGATTGCGCCTGAGAAACGTCTAAAGTTCTATCAGCTCCTAAATCTACTATCCATTTTTGATCTAGCTCAAAAGCAGTTTTAAAAACGTCTTTTTCATAATTTGTTAAAAATTCCAAGTGCGAAACAGAGCCTTGGTTGGTTGTGATGCTTGACCAAATTTCTTCGTTATCTTTTTTATATTTTTTAAGAACTTCTTTTAAATATTTGTTCCTAACATTGTATGAGCCTGACAAAGTTTTGTGTGTGTAGCTATTAGCTGCAACTGGCTCAACGCCTGGGGATGCGCCGCCACAAATAATAGATATGGAAGCTGTAGGTGCAATTGCTGTTTTGTTTGAAAATCTTTCTTTAAAACCAAATTCTTCAGCATCTGGACAAGCCCCCCTTTCTTCAGCTAGCACTTTTGATGCTTCATTAACTTTATCATTTATTGATTTAAATATTTTTTTATTCCAAGACTTGCTAACAGCAGATTCTAAAGGAATGAGTTTTTTTTGAAGGAAAGAATGTAAACCCATAACGCCTAATCCCACACTTCTTTCTCTTATTGCTGAATATTTTGCGTCTTTAAAAGTTTCTGGAGCTTTTTCTATAAAATCCGTTAGCACATTATCTAAAAATCTCATGACATCTTCTACAAACCTAGGATCATCTTTCCAATCTTCATATTTTTCCAAATTTAAAGAAGATAAACAGCAAACAGCTGTTCTTTCGTGTCCGTCTTTATCAGTGCCCGTTGGTAAAGTAATTTCGCTACAAAGATTTGAAGTTTTTACATTCAAACCTGCTAACTTGTGATGTTGTGGTATAAGTCTATTAACTGTGTCTATAAAAATAATATAAGGCTCTCCAGTTTCAACTCTTGCTGTTAATAATCTTATCCATAAATTTCTTGCTGATATTGTGGATTGAATTGAGCCATCGGCAGGACTTTTTAATGGCCATTGATCATCTGTTTCAACTGCTCTCATAAACGCGTCTGAAACTAAAACTCCATGATGTAAATTTAAAGTTTTTCTGTTTGGGTCACCACCCGTTGGTCTTCTCATTTCAATAAATTCTTCAATTTCTGGATGATCAATCGGAAGGTAGCAAGCCGCAGATCCTCTTCTTAAAGAACCTTGACTTATCGCCATTGTCAGGGAATCCATAACTTTAATAAAAGGAATAATTCCTGAAGTTTTTCCTACTCTACCTATTTTTTCTCCAATCGATCTTAAATTACCCCAATAGCTACCTATGCCTCCTCCTTTGGCAGCTAACCAAACATTTTCACTCCAAAGATCTAAAATTCCAGAAAGGCTATCTGATGCCTCATTCAAAAAACATGAAATCGGAAGACCTCTTTCTGTGCCGCCATTTGAAAGAATTGGTGTTGAGGGCATAAACCAAAGATCGCTCATATAATTATAAACTCTTTGAGCATGAAGATTATTGTCAGCATATGTGCTTGCAACTCTTGCGAATAAGTCTTGGTAGGATTCGTTTTGTCCCAGATATCTATCGCTCAAAGTTGCTTTTCCAAAATCTGTCAGATTATTATCTTTGGATCTGTCAATTTTAATTGTAATTCCCTTGCTATTCTGAAACAGCTCTGTATTTGAATTTAAGGAAAAAAGGTCAGGCCTCTTGATGTCGGCATCTTTAACTGTATCTTGACCTTGCGTTCTTGTTTTGACAGCTCTCCCCAATGCCAATGATAAGTTTTTGTTCATTTTATTCTTTATATTTTCTATATTTTTGTGTAAAACAACTATATGTTGTGCTCAATTATAGTTAATATACCATATAGAAATCAAAATCAACAGAACAATAGTAGAACAAAAAGGTAAGATCAAGCCTTTTTTTTATGATATGCATCAAATCTTATTTGGTAAATAGAAATGAAAAAAAAAAACCATGAAAATTCTCATATAAGTATTAACGGTTTTAGAGAATATGACGCGAGATGGCTTTACCCCAAAGACATAAACCAGGAAGGCATTAAAAATATCGGAAAAGGTTTGGGTTCTCAAATAATTTCTAAAACTAATAAATCTCCTAGAGTAATAGTAGGGCATGACTACAGATCGTATAGCGAAGAAGTAAAACAAAAACTTATAGAAGGTTTGGTTAGTACTGGTTGTAATATTGAAGATATAGGTTTGGTTTTGTCCCCCACTACATATTTTGCTCAATTTAAACTTAATGCTGATGCAGTGGCAATGGTTACGGCAAGCCATAATGAAAATGGTTGGACCGGAATCAAAATGGGAATTGAAAAAGGTCTAACCCACTCACCAAAGGAAATGAATGAATTAAAAGAAATAGTTATAGAGAAAAAATTTATTAAAGGAAAAGGCTCCTTCAAAAAGGTGGATAATTTTGGAGAAATTTATATTGATGAATTAAAAAAAAATAAAATACAAAATAAAATAAAAGCAGTAGTAGCCTGCGGAAATGGAACGGCCGGAATATTTGCTCCAAAAATTATTAAAGGAATTGGTTGTGAAGTGGTAGAATTAGACTGCAATCTTGATTATACCTTTCCCAAACATAACCCAAACCCGGAAGATTTGAAAATGTTACATTCGTTGAGTGAATCTGTAAAACAAAATGGGGCTGACATTGGTTTCGCATTTGATGGAGATGGAGATAGAGTTGGTGTTGTCGATGAAAAAGGTAATGAAATATTTTCTGACAAAATTGGTTTGCTCATAGCTAGACATTTGTCTGATCAATATAAAAATTCAAAATTTATTGTTGATGTTAAATCAACAGGTTTATTTGGAAGAGATAAAAAACTTGCCGCCAACTCTTGTAAGACCACTTATTGGAAAACTGGACATTCTTACATCAAAAGAAAAGTTAATGAAGAAAAGGCGTTAGCTGGTTTTGAAAAGAGTGGTCATTTTTTTTTTAATAAACCTCTTGGTTTGGGTTATGATGATGGAATATTATCTGCGATACAAATATGCAAAATGCTTGATAGCAAACTTCCAAAAAAAATGTCTGATTTATTAAATGAGTTGCCACCAACCTATCAAAGTCCAACCATGGCGCCTTATTGTGCGGACGAAATAAAATATGAGGTTGTTAAAATTATAACAGAAAAATTTAAAGCCTTGCTAAAAAATAAAAACAAAATATCTGAAAAACTAATAACTGAAATCTTAACTGTGAACGGTATAAGATTCACTTTGAATGATGGATCTTGGGGGCTTATCAGAGCATCCTCAAATAAACCATCTTTAGTGGTTGTCACTGAAAGCGTTCAATCAAAAATGGATATGAAAGCTATTTTTAACTTTATTGATAAACTATTAAAAGAAACAGGAAAAGTAGGCAACTACGATCAAAAAATTTAAAAAGTAAAATATTCATAAAATAATCGGCACGCTACAATAAAAAGATAAATTCCAAACATCTTTCCAATTAACTTTTTATCAAATTTATGGACTGATTCAGCGCCGACCTTTGCCATAAATGTGGTGATCGGTACAAAAATTAAGAATGTTGGTATATTTAAATACCCCACGCTTAATGGAACATTAACACCAAAATAGCTTCCGGAACTTGCAAAAGTTATTGCACCGACTAGTGAAATCAAGAAACCTATAGCGGCTGAACTACCAATTGCAACTTTTATTGAATAACCAAACATTTTAAATATTGGAGTGTTATAAACACCTCCCCCGATTCCCATGGGAGCAGACAAAAAACCTGATAAAAAACCTAGCATTATTCTATAAATTAAATTTATTTTTTTAGGTTTTAGATTAATTTTTTCTTTTTCTGTCAAAAAATAAATAGCAAAAATCATAGTCATAATTGAAAAAAATAAAACTAAGCTAGAAGTCTTTGAATTAACTGCAAATAAACCGCCAATTATAACGCCTGCCATAACAAAAAGTCCAAAAGTTTTCACAAGGCTAAAGTCAACAGCTTTAAACTTCATATGAGTCATTGTTGATATAATTGAATTTGGAATAATAATTAAAAAAGACGTTCCTATAGCCATATGCATAACAAAAGATTTTTCCATTCCAATAAAGGTAAATATGTAAAAAAGAATAGGAACCATTATTATGCCACCTCCTATTCCAAAAAATCCCGCCAAAAAACCAACAACTACTGCTGATAAAACCATTGTGGTTAAAACAAGTATTATTTGATTTAAATCTAAAGCTTCTATCATGCGATTGCCTGATTAGCTTTTTCATTATTCTGAACAATATTCATTATGTGTTTTGCTTTTTGAAAATCTGAATCTCTTGCCATCATATTATCACTTAAATATCTTTTCCAATTTTTAGAACCAATTTGTCCGTGATACAAACCAACAGTATGTCTCATTATATGATTTACCTTGGCACCCAACTTAACTTCCTTTTCTAAATATTTTAATAATTTTTCAACCACCTCTTCTCTGGAAGGATTCGTTAAAACTTTAAAAATTTCTTGTTCGATATTAACCAAAAAATAAGGATTTTGATATATAGCTCTACCAATCATTACACCATCACATAATTTTAAATGATTTTTCATTTCTTCTGTCGTGGATATTCCTCCATTTATAATAATTTCTAAACCCGGATTTTCTTTTTTAATTTTATAAACCATTTCGTAATTTAATTTTGGAATGTTTAAATTTTGTTTGGGTGACAAACCTTTTAGTATTGCTTTTCTAGCATGTAAAATAAATTTTTTACATCCAGCTTCTTTCATTTTGAGTATAAAATTGTTTAAATAATTAAAATCTTCTGTATCATCAAAACCTATTCGTGTTTTGGCTGTAACTGGAATTTTGCAAGAATTTATCATTTCACTAATACATTCCGAAACTAAGTCTGGCTCTTTCATTAGACATGCTCCAAATTTATTTTTTTGAACTTTTTTGCTAGGACAACCAAGATTAATATTAATTTCATCATACCCCATATCTTCAGCAATTTTTGCAACTTCTGCTAATTCTTTTTTGTCTGACCCGCCAACTTGCAAGGCCAAAGGTTTTTCTTCAGGGCTAAAAGATAATATTTTTTTTCTATCTCCATGAATGGCTGATTTTGTTGCTACCATTTCCGTGTAAAGCATGACATTTTTGCTCATTAACCTTAAAAAAAACCTATCATGTCTATCAGTACAGTCCATCATAGGAGCCACAGACACAGTTCTATTAATTTTGATCATGACTTTTTTATTAGAAAAAAATTATTATTTGTTTTCTTCTGGTTTGTTTTCTTCTGGTTTGTTTTCTTCTGGTTTGTTTTCTTCTGGTTTGTTTTCTAAGTCTGAATCTTTAACTAAATTATCAGAAGATTCTATTTCAGGTTTTTTAGCAGGATGAGTTTTTTCAACTTTGTTAGTAACATTTCTTGTTCTTTTTGAAGGTAGAATGGCTACGCCACTTTTTGAAACTTCACCTTTATATAAATTTTCAAAATCGTCTCCTTCCACTTCTTCTTGTGAATCTGCCTTTTGCTCTTCTTCAGGATATCTTCTTAATTTATTTATAGCAGAATTTTCTAAATCTTTTACCGAAACTTTTTTTTCTGCAATTTCTCTTAGAGCAATTACAGTTCTTTTATCATTGCCTTCTGGGACTTCAGGTTTAGCACCAACATTTAATTGGACAGTTCTCTCTTTCGCCAATAACACTAGATCATAATGATTATCAACTTCTTTTAGACAATCTTCAACAGTAACTCTGGCCATGAGATTTGAAATAAATAATGAAAAGCCGACAAAAAATCAAGTTTTATTTTTTAAAATTGGCCTATAAGCTTTTTTAAAGATAATAACAATAACGATTGATATTGCTGTATAAATTGAACACAAAAAAGCGATATTTTCTATGGAATAGCCCCAATCAATTAACAAACCAAAAAAGATAGTGGCCAATGCAGTGGAAAATACCATTAGCGAACCTGTTAAAGCTTTAATAGATCCTAGATAATAGACTCCATAAATTTCAGCCCAAAATGAAGTCATTAGAACGTTTGTTAGTCCATTTGAAATTCCCATCAATCCCATAAAAACAAAGACAGAAATTGGGTGATCAAAAATTGCAAGCACAATTAAACTTAATAACAAAGGAACATTAAGAAGTGGAAAAATTTTTCTACTCGTGAATTTATCAACTAAAAACCCTGAAACAAATAAGCTGAGCAAAGTAAGAATCGAATAAACCATAAATGCTTTTGCAATTGCAAACTTTTCCCATCCCTTAGATTCGATAATAAAAGTTTGATTAATAACTATGCCAGTAATTATAAATGATGACGCAAGCATAGCAGGTAAAATTGAATAAAATTTTAAATCTCTTAATACTTCTCTTCTTTTCCAGCTTTTAATTTTTTTCAAATTTTGAGAAAAATTATTTTTATTATATTTTTCTCGAGAAGAAATTTTAACCTGTTGAATTGTAAAATAAATAAATATTGGTAAAAATAATATTATTATAAGCGAAAATCCTTGCCATAAAGTTCTCCAATAGAAAAAAGTTAAAAAATACACTATCAGCATAGGTAAAAAAAATTCTCCGAGAGACATTCCAACCCAGGCATAACTCAAAGCTTTACCTCTGCTGCGATCAAAAAATCTACTAATTGCAACTGAAGCTGTATGGGCCATTAATCCTTGGCCTGATAATCTTAAAAAAAATATACCTATAAATAAAAAAATTAATCCATTAATTAATGAAAAAAAAAATGCTGCAAGACTCAAAAAAACAACAACAAAAAGAGAATAATTAATTAATTTTAAATCATCAATTTTTTTTCCTGCCCATATTAACATTAAGCTACTACTTAAAGTTGCTATTCCATAAATTGTCCCGAATTCGCCGTGAGTTATATTTAGTTCACCCCTTATACTAGAATTAAATAAACCAATAAAAAAACTTTGCCCAATACATGAAAAAAAAGTGAAAATAAAACCAAAAATTATTATTTTGAAATTTGATTTAACAGAGCCTATAATCATATTATGAACTTTAAAGTTTCCTTTGTCGGTCTTGGTGTCATGGGTTATCCTATGGCCGGATATATATCAAAAGCTGGTCACGATGTAACTGTTTATAATAGAACAAAATCTAAAGCTGAAAAATGGATAAAACAATATAAAGGCCAAGTCGCGGATACTCCTGCGGATGCGGCTAAAGATTCTGATTTTGTATTCACTTGTGTTGGTAACGATAATGATCTGAAAGAAGTGGCAATAGGAAAAAAAGGAATTTTTAATTCAATAAAAAAAGGCGCTATCTATATAGACAACACTACTGCCTCCGCAACAATTGCTAGGGAGCTTTATAAAAATGCAAAAACTCATGGTTTTGGTTTTTTAGATGCACCTGTTTCTGGTGGACAAGCTGGAGCAGAAAATGGAGCTCTTACCGTAATGGTTGGTGGAGATAAAAATGATTTTGATAAAGCGGAAAAAATCATAAGTTGTTATAGCAAAAAAGTGAAGTTGCTAGGACCTAGTGGAAGTGGCCAATTAGCTAAAATGGTAAACCAGATATGTATAGCTGGCTTGGTGCAGGGATTATCTGAGGCTATTAATTTTGGTGTAAATGCAGGATTAAAAATGGAAGATGTTATTGAAGTCATCTCCAAAGGCGCGGCTCAGTCATGGCAAATGGAAAATAGACATAAAACTATGCTCGACAATAAATTTGATTTTGGCTTTGCTGTTGATTGGATGAGAAAAGATTTGAAAATAGCTCTTGATGAAGCTAAAAAAAATAATTCTCCCCTGCCTATTACTAAAATAGTAGATGAATATTACGAAGAAGTTCAAAAAATGGGAGGTAATAGATGGGACACCTCAAGTTTAATAAAAAGATTTAGAAAAAAGTAAAACATAAGTGGAAAAAAATAAACCTGACTATTACAATGATTTAGATAAAATTTATTCTAAGATATGGGATTTGTTGAGATCAGGATTGAAAAATAGAAATGCTCCTTTTCATATACCTGTATTTATTTGTGGAAATAAAGACAAATCTGACGGCCGAATAGTTGTATTGAGAGGCGTAGATAAAAAAGAAAAAAAAATATGGTTTCATTCTGATATAAGATCAAACAAAATAAAAATTCTACAATCTTATCCGAAAGCTACATTATTGTTTTATGACAAACATGAAAAAATTCAATTAAGAATTTTTTCTAAAGTAAAAATTAACCATCAAAACAATACTGCCGTGGGGTCGTGGAAAAAAACTGCACATATGAGCAGACAGTGTTATCTGGGTAGCAAGGCTCCGGGATCTAATTCTTCTGAAGCCACATCGGGATTGACTGAAAATATCGATAATATGAAATATACAATAGAAGAAAGTGAAATTGGTTACAAAAATTTCTGTGTAATTGAAAATTATATAAAATCTATTGAATGGTTATACTTAGCTGCTAAAGGTCACCGACGAGCGCGTTTTTCGCTAGAAAACAATTCTGTTAAGAAAAAATGGCTCATCCCATAAAAATTTGTTTTCAAAATCATAAATGATGGTTTATTAATATATTACATATGGCGCTTACCGAAACTCCAATTTGTAATTTTGGAGAAAATGCAAAAGAATTTTCTCTACTATCAACTGATAACACGACTTTATCGCTAAGCAACTTTAGAGGGGAAAAAGGAACGTTAATTATGTTCATTTGCAACCATTGCCCATATGTTAAAAAAGTAATTGATAAAATTGTAGCTGACACTAATCATCTTAGCAAAATTGGAATTAAATCCGTTGCTGTAATGTCCAATGATACAAAAAATTATCCGGAAGATTCGTTTGACAATATGATAAATTTCTCAAAAAAAAATAAATTTTCATTTCCTTATTTATTCGACAAAACTCAAGAGGTTGCAAAAAATTATGGAGCCGTTTGCACTCCCGATTTTTTTGGTTATAACAATAAACTAGAATTACAATACAGAGGAAGAGTAGAAGGATTGAGAAAAGCAATGGAGCAAATAGCAGACTCTGGAAACGGTCCTCAAAAACAAATTCCAAGTATGGGATGCAATATTAAATGGTTTAAATAATGTTCGTTATATCAACAAGAAATTTTCCTCCGGAATTAGGTGGTATCCAAACTCTTATGGGAGGATTAGCTGAGCATCTCTTAAACTATGGGCCAGTTAAGATTTTTGCTGATAAAAAAAGTGACCAAGACAAACCTCATGATGAAAAATCTTCGTTAGATATAGAAAGAATTGCAGGGATAAAACTATTTAGAAAATACAGAAAATCCGGTGTGGTGAATGAATTTATAAAAAACCAAAATAATATAAGAGCTTTGATTCTTGATCACTGGAAAAGCCTGGAACATCTGGATAAAAATATTATATCAAAAACCAAAGTAATTTGTCTTATACACTCCAAAGAGATAAATTTTCCAATAAACTCGTCTCAAAATAAAAGAATTATAAAATCTATGTCAAAAGCTGATTCTATAGTTTCTAATTCAAATTTTACAAAACAGTTGGCAATAAATTTGGGTATAGAAAAACAAAAAATAAAAATAATTTTTCCAGGAATAAACAAGCCTCAAAAAATTGAGAATAAATTTGATTTAGAATCAAAAAATATATTTCAAAACTCCTTTCCTAAAATAATAACAGTCGCAAGACTAGAAAAAAGGAAAGGTCATGAAAAAATTTTAATGTCGATAAAAAACTTAAAAGCTAAATATCCAAATATAAAGTATGTTTCCATTGGTGCTGGAAATGAAAAAAATAATCTAACTAAATTATGCAAGGAACTGGGGTTGGATAAAGAAGTGTCTTTTTTAGAAAATATAAATAGTTCGCTAAAAATTTCTCTTATAAAAAATTCAAATTTATTTTTAATGCCAAGCATTATTGATGGTCGATCAGTTGAAGGTTTTGGAATCTCCTATATTGAAGCCGCTTCTTACGGAATAAGCTCAATTGGAGGAAAAGACGGTGGAGCCTCTGATGCAATTTTGCATGAAAAAACAGGTCTTATTTGTGACGGTAATGATTTAGATTCGATATACTCATCAATCGAAAAAATAATTGAAAATGAAAAATATAAAGAATTTGGCCAAGAAGCTGAAAAATTTTCTAAAAAATTCTACTGGGATAAAGTGACTCAAGAATATATAAATTTAATCAAATCACTCTAAAAAATTCTTAATATAATTTGTAACATCTTCTGAAGAAATGTCTTGAAGATTTGATTTGCTAATTGTTTTAAATTTTTCTGTTTCGATACTAACTTTAAAAGGTGTCGTGTGAGATCCGAATAAAGCCAAACCATTAACTTTTAAATGAGCTGCTATATGCGCTGGACCAGTATCATTCGCTACAACAAAACTGGCTCTTTTTATTAATCCTGATAGTTCGCTAATATTAAGTGACTCATTTTTATTTAAGATTGTTATGACGTCCATTTTTTTACTATCTTCAATTTCGTCTTTCCCTGGAGCAACTAAAATATCATAATTAGAAAAAATAACTTTTAGATCTTTAATCAATTTATCAAAATGAGGCCACTTTTTATGCGGCAAAGTTTTAGAACAAAAAGGAAATAATAAAATAAACTTTTTTCCTGTATGCTTGTGTAAAATTTCGCTTATATCTTTGGCGGCCCAACTAAAGTCTGGACTCAAAGTATGTTTTGTATTAAGCCCAGTTTTTTTAAGCTGAATATCAAATCTGTTAAGCACTGAATCTTGATCGTAATCACTTTTTTTCATTCCTGGATCCAAAGTTGTTTCTGTACTTGACCAAGATATTTTTTTTAACAAAAATTTTCTGTAAAATGAAGTTCTAGAAGAATTTTGTAAATCAAAAATTTTTTTGAAGTTATGTCTTTCAATATTTCTTTTGAGTTTTGATAAATAAATTATATTCCATCTTGGCAACCTTCTGTCTAACAAAACTCCAGCTATGTATGGGCATCGAGCAAACAATTCGATAAAAGGCGGTGTGGTTAAAATGTAAATCTCGTCTTCTTTAAAATTTTCTTTAATGTCCTTTATAACCCCGCTTATCTGGGCTATATCCCCAAGAGAACCATGTTTAATTATCAAAATATTTGACATGAAACTTTTTTTCTGTAAATCTTTTTATCATAAATATTAACAAAATGGACAAAATCCTTACTGAAATATCTGCTGGTGAATTATTAGACAAAATAAGTATTTTAGAGATAAAAATAGAAAAAATCAAAAATCCAGAGCTTAAAAAACAAGTAAAAAAAGAATTTGAAATACTTAATTTTAATAAAGAAAAATCTATCAAAATGACTCCGGATATTGAAAAATTATACCTTGATCTGAAAGAAACTAATTTAAAACTTTGGAAAATTGAAGACGAAATAAGGGCCTGTGAAAAAAATTCAGATTTTAAGGAAAATTTTGTTAAACTTGCAAGATCTGTCTATTTTAATAATGACGCAAGATCTTCTTTAAAACTTAGTATAAATAAAAAACTTGGATCCAATATAATCGAAGTAAAAGAATACACAAAATACTAATCTAAATTTAAACTTGGTATTTTTTCCCTTAAATTATATGAAAGACGAGTATCGATTTTAGCTGATATATGACCTTCTCCCTTTTTCATTTCCGCAAGAATCTTTCCATCAGGTGAAATAATCAAAGAATGGCCATAAGTTTTTCTTCCACTTGAATGAATTCCTACTTGGGCTGGAGCAAAAACATAGCAAAAATTTTCTATAGCTCTAGCTCTTAAAAGTGCATGCCAATGTTTTTTTCCTGTTACTTCTGTGAAAGCTGAAGGAACGGAAAAAAATTTAGCCCCAGACTGCGACATTTTTCTGTACATGCTGGGAAATCTCACATCATAACAAATTGACATTCCTAGTCTCCCCCATGGCAGATCTATTGTTTCTATTTCGGTACCCGCTTGAAATAACTTAGATTCATTATAATTTTCTGAATTAGAAAGCCTCACATCAAACATATGTATTTTGTCATAAAATTTTTCAATATCACCGTTTGGATTAATTAATATAGATCTATTGACCAAAGTATCTTTTGAAATTTTAACTATTATCGATCCTAATATTATCCACTTTCTATTTGATTTGCATACTCTTTTGAATTCTTTAAGAAAAATATCATCTTCCATTACGTTAAGTTTTGATAATAGTTCTTTTTTATCAGATGACATAATAGAAGTGCATTCAGGAGTTATTATTAAATCGCTTTTTTCTTTGATGCATTCATAAATTATATTTAATATTTTTTTTAAATTTTCTTTTACATCTTTTCCAGAAGTAAATTGCACACAAGATACCTTGAACATTTATTTTAATTCTCCGTATTTAAATCTTTTTTCAACAAATTTAATGAAAGAATGAATAAAAAAAGTCATTATTAAATAAATGCCACCAGCGACAATAAAAACTTCAACGGGTCTAAAAGTTGTTGATATAATGTGTTTTGCAACTCCTGTTAAATCAAGAAGCGTTACTGTGCTGGCTAATGATGTGCCTTTTAACATTAGTATCATTTCATTTCCATAAGCTGGTAAAGATTGTTTGATTGCGATAGGTAATTTAATTTTAAAAAAAATATTTATTTTATTCATTCCCAGACCTTCCGCCGCTTCTATAAAACCTTTATTAATCGTTTGAAAAGCTGACCTGAAAATCTCTGATGTATAAGCTCCAGTATTTAACGTAAAAGCTAGAATAGCACAGGTGTAAGCTTCTTTAAAAACCACCCACAAAAAAGATTCTCTAATCCACTCTACTTGCCCAAGCCCAAAGTATATAATAAATATCTGAACTAGTAGCGGCGTCCCTCTAAAAATATATGAATAATAGTATGATATAAGTTGTAGAATTTTATTTTTGCTAGTTCGTAAAACTGCAAAAAAAGCACCTACAAAAACACCAAAAAATAAAGATAAAAGAGTTAACTGTATAGTTAATGTTGTGGCTTTTAACAGCCTAGGTAAATGTCCCAACATAAAATCTAAATCCATTTAATATCCCTTGCTGTAATGTTTTTCTAATTTATTGAATAATTTCATGCTTAAAAAAGTAAGAAACAAATATAAAACAGCAGCGAATGAGTAAAAAAATAAAGGGTCTCTAGTAAATCCTGCGGCAATATAAGATTGTCTCATAATTTCAACTAATCCTGTTACTGAAATTAAAGACGTATCCTTTAATGTTATTTGCCACACATTGCTAATATTTGGTAAAGCCAGCCTGAGCATTTGTGGAATAATTACTTTATAATAATATATTTTTTTTCTAAGACCCAACACCTCAGATGCTTCGAATTGACCTTTGTGAATGGATTGCACGGCTCCTCTAAAAACTTCCGTGGAATATGCTCCAGAAATAATACCTATTGATATGGCTCCTGTTAGAAAAGCATTTACCTCAATATACCCTTCGTAACCAAATATTTTAGCCACATACATCACTGCACCACTACCACCAAAAAAGAGCAAATATATTACCAAAAGTTCAGGCACCCCTCTGAAAATAGTTGTGTAACAACTTCCAATTAAATTTAATGTTTTAATTTTTGATAGCTTAAAAGATGCAAAAATCGCCGCCAAAAAAAAACCAATAAAGATAGCGGCTGTGGCTACTGCTATTGTCATCAAGGTTGCATAGAAAAGTTCATCTCCCCAACCTGTATCGCCGTAAGCTAAAAGTCCCATAGATTTAAGGCGATAGATTTATATAGCTATCGCCTTAAAAGTGAAATTATTACATTGAAGCATCAAAGCCAAACCACTTAATTGCTAGTTCACTAATTTTTCCGTTTTTTCTAGCAACATCGATTGCTTTGTTAAATCTTTTAAGAAGATTGGTATCATCTTTTCTAATGCCAACTCCCACTCCATTACCAAAAGCACCTCCGGAAAAAGTAGGTCCGACAAGCACTACAGGTTTTCCAGATTTTTCAGCATAATCAGTAAATGCAACTGCCGCAGCTAATGCTGCATCAATTCTACCTGCTGCTAAATCTAGATTTACTTCGTCCTGGGTTTTGTAAGTTTTTATTTTTATGCTTCCCACGTCACCAGATTCTAAAAAGTTTTGGTGGATCGTTGCGGTTTGAACACCAATAGTTTTTCCTGCTAGTGCGGCTGTTAAAGTTTTTAAAGCTTTTTTAACATCTCCTCCACCAGTGGATAAATTTATAGCTTTAGGTGTGTCCATGCCTTCAAGACTTGAACCTTTCATAACTGCCAATGAAGCAACTTCGTCGGCATAACCTTGAGAGAAATTAATTGTTTTCATTCTCTCGCCAGTAATTGACATACCGGCCATAATTGCATCATATTTTCTCATGACAAGTCCAGGAATCATTCCGTCCCAATCCTGTTCTACTATTGTGCAATCAGCTTCCATATAAATGCAAAGAAAATTAGCAAGCTCAACTTCAAAGCCAATTAATTTTCCAGATTCATCTTTTGCATTCCATGGTGGATATGCTCCTTCTGTTCCTATCTTGATTTTGTCAGCTGAAGCCGTTGAAGAAATTAAGACCAAAGCGACTAAAAAAGATAGAAAAAATTTATATATATTTTTCATTTTCCCCCCTTTAAAAAGCAATACTAAAGTGAAAAAAAAGATTATGCCAGAAAAAATTAATACGTGAAATAGTTGAATTATTCTAAGAATCCATGATTGAAGAGGCAAAAGTCCAACGACAATCAAAGCTTGGTATGAATATTTCGTCTAATTTGCTATTTCCAAAGTTTTTAGACAAAACTTTAATCCAATTATCTACCTGCTTAGGTTTTTTTGAGAGACAACCAACTTGAGCTGTAATCACGCCCCCTGGCTTAAGAATTCTTTTTAAACCCTTCATATTTTTTGCTGCTAAATCAATACAATATTGATCGTCATTCAGATCAACAAAAATTTTATCATATTTTGAATCTTTAACATTTTTGATACTTTCAAATGCATCACCCCAATAACATTTTACACTGTTATTTTCTCTTGCCTGACCAGCTGTTTTTGGAAGATGTTTGTAACAAACTTTAACCACTTCTGGATCCAGTTCATACCAATCGATCAAATCAAATCCTTTTGAAATACATTCTCTTGCTACACCACCATCTCCACCACCAATTATAGCGGCACTAGAATTATCTTTGGATAAACCAAGGGCTGAACTGACGAATTGTGCGCTATATTTTTTTTCATCTTTTTCTGCAACCTGCAACTCATTATCTATGAAGAGAGCGTTACCAAATTCCTGTAGTTTTAATATCTCTATATGTTGCCCAACTTTTGATACGAAGTTTTCCAAGACGTCGTCAACCACATAATATTTTTTGTGTCCTGGACTGCTATATATATCTTTATATAAACCTTGGTTGCTTCTATCGAAATTTCTACTTACTGCTCTTCCATGTCTAATTTCTTTTTTTAAAATTTCTAATGCTACTGTTGGAGAAACTTTTCCACATGTAAAAAAATCAAAGCTGATTATTCCTTTTTCTGGAAATGTATGAAAACTGATATGGCTTTCCGCTAAAAGAGCAACACAAGTATATCCCTGTGGTTTAAACTTATATTCAGCTATATTAAGAACTTGCACCTTAGCTTTTTTAGCAATCTTGTAGATGATTTTAGTGTAAAAATTAGAAGAATAGTCTTGTTTTACGCCTAAAAAATCTATTGTAACGTGTTCTCCAACTTTTTTCATATTCTCACACGAATCCTTTTATTTTTTATACTTGTTATTTTTTTTTATAACAACTAAAAAATATCTGTTAATAAGTTAATGGAGTTTTATTTTGAAAAATAATTGGTCAAAAAAAATTGCAAAAAAATATATAAAAAAGTACAAAAAACTTGGCTTTTCTAAAGATTTAGCTTTAAGAGTTTATACAACACGCCTCTTGGGAAGAAATAAAGAACTGGTACTCCACGGCGGAGGAAATACCTCTGTTAAAACAGCTATAAAGGATATTGATGGAAAAAAATATAATGTTTTATGCGTTAAAGGAAGCGGTTGGGATATGGCGGATATTGAGCCTCAAGGTCTTCCTGCCGTAAAATTAGAACCTCTTCTCTCTCTCAAAAACAAAAAATATCTTTCTGATGAAGACATGGTTGCTTATCAAAAAAGAAACTTAATCAATATTAAATCGCCCAATCCTTCCGTTGAAACATTTTTGCATGCCTTTTTGCCTTTTAAATACGTTGATCATACACACGCTGATGCAATTCTTAACATAACTAATAGACCTGGTGGATTAGATTACTGTAAAAAAATATTTGGAAAAAAAACAAGCATCGTTCCATATGTAATGCCTGGCTTTATGTTGGCCAAAAAAATACATGATATTTATATAAAAAATCCCAACATAAACTGCTTAATATTAATGAATCATGGAATATTTACTTTCTCAAATGAATGTAAAGAAGCCTACGATCTAATGATTAACTACGTTTCTAAAGCTGAAAGAGCTGTAAAAAAATTAAAGATTAAAAAAATAAAACAAATTAAAAAATTCTCTACGAAATTTGATCCTCACGAAATTGCTCCAATATTAAGAGGAATGTTGTCTGAAAACAAAGATCAAAAATTTATAGTTAATTATCGATCAAATAAACATTTAAAATATTTTATAAATGGAAAGAATGTTAGGGCTTATTCTTCGAAAGGAACAGCGACTCCAGATCACGTGATTAGAGTGAAACCTTTTCCATTAATTATCACTCCAAAGAAAAATTGCTCAGCTAAAGAATTTGAGATAACAGCAAAAAAAGCTTTTCGGAACTATAGAAAAAAGTACACACATTACTTCAATGTGAATAAAAAAAAGGTTAAAGGAAAAAGGGTAATGCTTGATACTTCACCAAGAGTTATTTTGGTGCAAAATGTTGGATTGTTTAGTGTTGGCAAAGACTTAAGTGGAGCAAAAATTGCTGGAGATTTGACTGAAACGAATGCCAGAGTGATTACCTCTGTTGAAGAAACTTCTACATACAAATTTATTCCAGAAAAAGATCTTTTTGATGTTGAGTATTGGTCTTTGGAACAGGCCAAAATTAAGAGAAAGAAAAAACTTCTCGAAGGAAATGTGGTTGTCGTCACTGGAAGCACTGGAACCATAGGTTTTGAAACATATAAAATGTTTAAAAGTTATGGAGCTGAGGTTGTTTTGCTTGATTATAATCTAGAACGTTTAAAAGAAGTCCAATCTAAAATTAAAGATCTTTGTATTCATTGTGATGTAACAAATAAAAAAAGTGTTAAAAAAGCTTTCAAACAAATCTGTGAAAAATTTGGAGGTGTTGATATATTAATTTCAAATGCTGGCACAGCTCCTGGCGGTGCAATAGGTGAAGTAAATGATGATGTTCTAAGAAAAAGTTTTGAAATTAATTTCTTTTCTCATCAAAACTGCGCTTCGGAAGCAATAAAAATAATGAAAAATCAAAATATTAATGGCTGTCTACTTTTTAATATTTCAAAACAAGCTGTAAATCCTGGAAAAAATTTTGGACCTTATGGTTTACCCAAGTCTGCTTTGCTTAGTTTGTGCAAACAGTACGCAGTCGATTATGGGTCATATGGCATTAGATCTAATGGAATAAATGCAGATAGAATCAGAAGTGGTTTAATGACAGATAAAATGATTAAGACCAGAGCAAAAGCAAGGGCGGTAAGCACGGACGACTATATGAAAGGAAATCTATTACTAAATGAAGTTAAGGCAGAAGATGTTGCGAAAGCCTTTTTACATTTGGCTACTTCAAAAAAAACTACTGGCGCAGTTCTTACAGTTGATGGTGGTAATATAGCCGCTTCGCTAAGATAAATTTTTTAATCTTCTTTTTGTTTCTTAATTTGTTCCTCACAATACTTTTTAGATTTTTCTAAATTAAATGATTCCAATGTTCTCTTCTGCACTACAAGACATGCTGAAATTGATTTTTTTAAATTATGTTCGCTAAATTCCGTTTTTGCAAAATAAATAATAATCACTCCAAGCAAAACAATAATTAATTTTAAAATTTTATCTTTCATCTTGCGGGTTAGTCTCCAATTAAATGACATGACAAAGTTCTACTATGTTTTTCTAAACGATGTTCAAACAAATAAAGTCCTTGCCAAGTACCCAACATAATCTTTTTGTTTTTCAGACTCAATGTCAGTTGATTATTGGTTAAAGCTGATTTTATATGAGCTGGCATGTCATCTTTACCTTCAGTTGTGTGTTTATATAGCTTATCATCCATAGGAACTAGCTTGTCAAAAAAATTATTTAGATCGTCCAAAACATCAGGGTCGGCATTTTCTTGGATTACCAAAGAAGCGCTTGTGTGAAGAATATTAATATTTAATATTCCGTTTTTAATTTTTTGTTTTTGAAGCCAGTTTAAAGTTTTTTCCGTAAAATCGTAAAAACCTCTTCCATTGGTTTTTACTATTATATCATGAAAAACTTGTTCCATTTAAATATCCGTTTTACCCAGTAAATTTACTATTAGAACTCCTGCAATAATTAATAATAAACCAATAATTGTGTAAAGATTGGGCATCTGATTAAATTTAAAAATTCCAACCATCACTGTTGCAACAATGCATAGCCCTGCAAATGAAGCGTAGGTAACCCCAACAGGAATGACTTTCATTACAAGTGATAGAGTATACATGCACAAAACGATCGTGACTGCTGTGACAATGCTGGGGATTAATAATGTAAATCCTTGTGCGCTCTTTGCAAAACCATTTGACGCTGTTCCAAGAAAAACTGCTATAACTAAAATTATGTATGCTGAAATATTACTCATTTAAATAATCCTTTCAATCCTTTTTCTGAGGCTTCACACACACCTTTTTCTGTAATTAGGCCCGTTACATATTTGGAAGGTGTTACATCAAAAGCTAAGTTCATTGCTTTACTTTTTTGTGGATAAATTAATATTTTTTTTATCTTTTTATCTTTATCTAAACCTTCTACATGAGTTAATTCATCTGAGTTTCTTTCTTCAATGGGAATATCTTTATAATCTGTTATATTCCAATCTATAGTTGAGCTTGGTAAGGCTACATAAAAAGGAACATTATTATCATGTGCGGCTAAAGCTTTTAAGTAAGTTCCAATTTTATTACAAACATCCCCGGTTGATAAAGTTCTATCGGTTCCAACAATACACATATCCACTTCGCCTCTTTGCATTAAAATTCCACCCGTATTATCTGCAATGATTGTATTGGGAACTTTTTCCTCGTTTAATTCGTATGAAGTTAAATTGGCTCCTTGATTTCTTGGTCTTGTCTCATCCACCCAAACATGGACTGGAATTCCTTTTTTATGTGCATGATAAATGGGAGACGTGGCAGTCCCCCAATTGATTGTTGCTAACCAACCAGCATTACAATGTGTTAAAATATTTACCTTATCTTTCTTTTTGCTATAAATTTCTTCAATAATTTTTAATCCATTTAACCCAATATTTTCACAAAATGTAACATCTTCTTCGCAAATTACTTTTGCTTCCTCTAAAGCTACTTTTAATAATTCATTATTATTAACTCCTGATAATTTTTTCATCATTCGATCCACAGCCCATTTTAGATTGATTGCTGTTGGTCTAGATTGAATTAAATCCTCTGAACTTTTCTTAATAAAATTGAGATCATTTTTTTCCATAATAGCTAAAACAATACCGTAGGCAGCAGTTCCGCCTATTAACGGGGCTCCCCTAACCTCCATAACTTTTATAGCGTTAATTGCATCTTTTACTGTTTTAAGGTCTTTAATTATAAATTGATGAGGAAGCTTTGTTTGATCAATAATTTTAACTGTTTGACTTTTCTCATCAAACCAAATTGTACGATATTCTTTTCCTTCTATTTTCATTTAATTTCCTTTAAGTGTTCATTATATCTTTTAACACTTTCCTCAGGCCAGGTTTTATCCCTGTCATAAGCTGTTTCAAAACATTTTTCATTATCTGATAAGTTTAACCATGAGTCTTTGTCTTTGGTAAATATATGAACTTGAGGTGGAAACTTTTTTGGATCTTCTAAAGTTTTGGTTCTCACATTCAATCTTCCTGGTCCAATATAATATTTACAATACAAGTACACTCCACATTCAACACAAAAATATGCCCGGTATCCTTTTCCACTACCTGTGGGAAGTACAGTGGATGAAACTTTTCCATCTACGGACAAGGTTTTATCTAAAATTGTCGTATGTATTACGTATGATGATCCGGTTGATATTTTACAGTCAACACAATGACATGCTTGAGTAAAAAGAGGTTTTTCATTAATTGAGTACTTTACTTTACCGCATGTACAGCCGCCTTTGAGATTATATTTTTTATTCATTTAATTAAAACTCTTCCCGCTACATTCTTAAGCTTTTTAATTGTTTTTTTAGTTCTTTTTTCTGGCGCTGTAATAATTGCCACATCTAAACAATTATTTGTGGGGTCTTTAGGATCTATATGATTTTCAAAGTTTTTTATAATATTTTTAACCATATTTTTTGCTTTGGCAGCATTACCTAATAAAACTTTAATGACCGTTTGAACGTCAACGTTTTCATGATCAGGGTGCCAACAATCATAATCAGTAACCATTGATACTGACGCATATCTAATTTCCGCTTCTCTTGCTAACTTTGCTTCAGGC
>Ga0208764_10000010_pt1 | contig 93433 bp, 88 predicted proteins | sample ETNtaG_18_FD_185762 | JGI IMG/M metagenome (GOLD analysis project Ga0208764, IMG submission 185762) | Marine microbial and viral communities from oxygen minimum zone, Eastern Pacific Ocean - ETNP201302SV91 (SPAdes) (version 2) | ecosystem: Environmental > Aquatic > Marine > Oceanic ... | reverse complement strand
TGATTGGTGGGGATCTGGAATTTCTGCATATGAAGATAATGATATGATGGCAGATGGAGTAACTCCTAACCAGGAATTAGTTTGTTCTGAACATAATAATCTCAAACACGCTATTGAAAGCTTGGGATTAGAAACTTTATCTATCCCTTTTACAAAAGAATTAGAAGAAGCCGAAAAATTTGATTTTATTTTTATGCGAGATCACTTTTTGTGCAATACAGCAAAAAAAATTGTTATGTGTAATATGCGACTTGAAGAACGTTTTGATGAAGGAAAATTTGTAGTCGACAAACTAAAACAGTTAGGGTATACAATATCTTATCTACCTGATCAAGATTGTTTAGCAGAAGGTGGTGAATTCTTTTATTTACCGAAGGAAAATTTACTGCTAGCGGGTATATCTAGAAATAATCTAAAAGGAGCAGAATCCACAGCAGAATTAATGGATGTAAAAGAATTACATCTTTTGCCATCAGGAGGTTATCATTTAGATACTGCAATCTGTCCTATTTTTAATGAATATTACGACTGTATAGGAATAAACTGTGCTAAAGAAGTATTCGATGATAAAAATTATGCTACGCTAAGAGATCTTTGTTCAAAAAACAGTTGGGAATTAATTGATATTGAGAATTATAACCAAAAAAAATCATTGGAAGCTAGAGCTGCAATGAATGCATTAACTCTTCCTGGTATTTTGATTAGTGGAGCACCTATTTTAAGTAAAAAAGTGGAAGATTTTACTTCTGCAAATAATATTCTATTGCACGTATCGAGTGTTTCTCAATTTAATTTAAGTGGTGGTTCTGTACACTGCTTAACCAATGAATTATTTTGATTATTTATCTTTAAAAAATTCCCAAATTAATTCAGAACTATTTAAATCATGTCCCCATTCAGTTTTAAACCATGTATGTCCTTCATCTTGCATGGTATATAAAATTACCTCCCGATTTCCATCGCAATTATAAGAAGTTAGTTGAGTAGAATAGACTCCATCCCCATTAAAGTCTGGAATTGTAACCTCAGACTGATTTTGACAATCATTATATTCATCCCAGAATGCTTGTGCATTTTCTACATTAGTACTCCAAAAATTTCCATTATAAGGCACTACGCTGTCTGCAGTACCATGGAAATGAATAATATTTTTTTGATTTGGTGGTATGCAATTATAGTATGCTGCCATAGATCCAGTAACAGAACCAATACCATTTATTTCCTCTAATTCACATGCCAATCTATAGCTCATAAACCCACCTAAAGACATTCCAGACGAAAAGATTTTATTATTATTAATGCTATAATTTGTTTTAAAATATTTGATTAAAGCAGCAAAAAATCCTACGTCATCTACTTCAGCAAATGTGGAAACAACATCAACATTCCATCCTGTATTTCCAACCGAGTCTGTAGTGCCTTGAACATATACTACAATAAAATTCTCTTCATCTGCAATACTATCAAATCCAGAGTAGCTCCTAATAACAGGTGCTTCACTTGTATAGCCATGCAATACAAATAATAGTGGTAATGGGTCACTATTCACGCTATAGCCAGGAGGGGTATGAACAATAAAATTGCGAGTATAATTACCAAATACTGTCGCAAAGGATGCTGTGTCATCATTATAATAAGAAATCAATTCTACATTAAGATCTGGTACACCGGTGTTGCTATCTCCGTTACCATTGCCGCTACCATTCCCGCTATTAGGGTCTAGAACACCGCTAGATGATACCACTTTAGATCCATCCGATCCACATGCAATAATTATGAAACAGAGTATGATTTTAGCTAATCTTTGCATTTTCTTTGATTTCTTTAACTAAAAAACGAATTGCTGATCTTAAATCATCTACAGAACCATTATTTTCAATAGTATAGTCTGCATAATCTTTTTTCTTTTCATCGTCCCACTGCAATCTGATACGTTCTCTAATAGATTTTTCTGATAAATTACCTCTAGACAAAGCACGTTTAATTCGTATCGATTCAGAAGTGGTTAATAATATCAGATATGCTCCAGAATCATGATAATATTCATAAGAACCACTCTCAATAATAAGCGCTGCATCATTAATAAATATAGGATGTTTTTTTTGATTGCGTACCTTGTCAATTCTTTTCATCATCTCAACCCTTAAAACTGGATGAACAATATTATTAAGTTTTTTCTGATTGTCTTCATTTTTAAATACAATTTTGCTTATTTCTTTTGGGTCGGTGCTTTTTAAATCTGGAAAAGATTGGATAATTTTCTCTGATACTTCTTGATTAGATAATAATAGTTTAGCCTCTTTATCTGCATCAAAAACATATGCATTGTATTCTTTTTTCAAAATAGAAGACGCTGTGCTTTTACCAGAAGCTATCCCTCCAGTTATTCCAATAACAATCATTATTGCATTATTTCTAGAATTCGATTGGTAACTTCCTCAATAGGTCCATCGCCATCAATTTGAATAATTTCATCTTTATAAAAATCAATCAATGGCGCTGTTAAATCTTGATAAACTTTTTGACGATTAATAATTACTTCTTCTGTATCATCTTCTCGACCAGAATTTTTGGCTCTTTCAATTAATCTATTAATCAAAATATTGGGTTCTACATGGATATTTAATATATAATCTATTTTTGAATCAAGATTTTCAAAAATCTTATCTAATCCTTCAGCTTGAGGGACAGTTCTTGGAAATCCATCTAGAATTACTCCAGAATCTTTCAGTTTAGTTAATGCATTTTTAACAATAGTAAGCAAAACATTATCTGGCACTAAATTTCCTCTATTCATATAAGATTGTGCCTCTAATCCTATCGCTGTTTTTTTATTTATTTCATGCCTCAAAATATCACCAGTTGATAAATGTAGGAGATTATATTTTTCTGCAAGTATTTCTGCTTGTGTCCCTTTTCCTGCCCCCGGTGGGCCCATTATCAATAGCTTCATTCTATTTATTGCATCGCTTTAGGTGGTTCAAAAATTGCCTGCATAATTATCCCAAGTTTTGTAGGATTTCTTTTATACTTATTTTGAACAGATACAAGAGTCTGATTATGCTGCGTTAAATCTACCTCTTTATGCTTTAATTGTGATTGAAATTTATCTAAGTGCTGTTCTTTTATGTCCAAATGATCGAGATGACGATCATCAATATTGCTTAAATCGTGATCGCTATTAAAATGATCTAAAAATTTCTCTTTTACAGCATGGTCTTCAATGTTAGGAACAGCTTCTTTAGTTTTATTTTCTAAAGAAGAAACAGATTCTTCAAATGCTTCGTTCAAAAAATCTAGTATATTGATTTTTTGATTATTAGGCAATTGAGGGATTTCTTCTGCTTTATTCTCAATGGGAGGTTCTTTAGGAACTAATCGTTTAGCCTTCTTTTGGTTGCTTTTATAAGCAGACCAAAGATAAAAACCTAGTATCGCCCCCCAATACAGTAATTCTTCCAAATTTAATCCTCTGAATCGTCTTTGGTTTCTTCTCCTGTACCTGCAATAGACTGTCTCATGCTAGTATCAGAAGCAATATTATCAAGTTTATAGTAGTCTAATACTCCAAGATTACCTGCTCTGAATGCTTCAGCCATTGCCTTAGGTACTTCAGATTCTGCTTCAACAACCTTAGCTTTCATTTCTTGCTCAAGTGCTACTGCCATCGCTCTTCTTGTTTCTGCTTTTGCTTGTGCAACTCTTAAGTCTGCTTCTGCCTGATCAGCTTGTAATTGGGCACCAATATTTTTTCCTACATCGATATCAGCAATATCAATAGAGAGAATTTCAAATGCTGTACCATGATTTAACCCTTTATCAAGCACATTTCTTGATATTGAATCTGGATTTTCTAAAACTCTCTCATAGGATTCTTTAGATCCAATTGCACTAACAATTCCTTCTCCAACTCTTGCAATAATAGTGTCTTCTGTTGCTCCTCCAACTAGATTCGGTATATCCGTTCTAACTGTTACTCGAGCTCGTGCTCTTACCTCAATACCGTCTTTTGATACAGCAGATAATTTTCCATCTACTGGCGCATCAATAACTTTTGGATATACACTGGTTTGAACTGCAGACAAGACATCACGACCTGCTAAATCAATTGCTGTAGCAATCGCAAAAGTTAACTCAATTCCAGCTTTTGATGCTGCAATTAAAGCGTCTACAACTTTGTCTACATCGCCACCAGCCATGTAATGGACTTCTAAGGCATCACTTTCTAAATCAATACCTGCTTTACGAGATGCAATGAGGCCATTTACAATAATTGCTGGAGGCACTCTTCGAAATCGCATTCCAATTAAATTAAAAATAGTGACATGTCCACCACCAATGCTGAATATAGCTTGCAACCATAGTCCTACGGGAACAATCCATAATAATAATAAAATAAATAATATTAACGGTAAGGCAACATAAAGTCCCATTACTCCTCCTTTTGTTATAAAATATTCTATAATTTATTCAAAAACTCTCATATAATACTACACCTTCCCTCTTTTTTTGTAATTCTTTTTAAGGCTAGATTTATTTGAGTTTACTGTAATAAATTTTTCTAAAAACTTTGATTTTAATAGCAAATTAATAACCATTATTAGACAAATAATACCTCCAACAATTCCCCAAGAAAATCCATCGAGTGCTTGTGAATATATTTCATCACTTACAGGAATATCAGGAATTAAGAGTAAGTATAAACCATAGAATAATACACCAATTCCTGCAATACCAAAAAAACCAAATCCAGGAATAGCTATAAACTCTACTACGAGCAACAATAAGCCGCTCATAATAATTAATAAATCTAATGAAGAAGCCAGTTTAGTTAAATATCCTGCTCCTAATGCTAATGTAAGACATACAACTCCAATGGTCCCTCCAATTCCCCAACCAGCACTATATAGCTCAGAAATAATTCCAATGGTTCCAAATGTAGTTAGTAAAGATGAGATTGTAGGATCTGTAAGAAAGCGAACCATATCTTCAGACCAATTCTCATTTAAAGTAATAATATTATAATTTTCTATACCAAGATTAGATAGAATCTCTTCTATTGATTCACTTTTGCCATTAGCAATACCATATTTTAATGCAAGTTCTGTTGTAAGCGTAATTAGCTTACCCTCTTTTCTTCCTTCAATATCATCTACTTGCAAAGAATCTCCATTTATAACTAAAAATTCAAAACTCAATTCTTCATCAACCATTCCTCTAGCAATATCGGGGTTTTTTCCTGCTTTTTCTGCAGTAGCAGCCATCTCCTCTCTCATATAACTTTGAGATTTTTCTGACTGCTTTGATCCTGTCATGTCTACAACACTAGTTGCGCCGATTGTTGCACCATCTGTCATATAAATTTTATCACAAGATAAAGAAATTAAAGATCCTGCTGATATTGCTCTCCTATTAATAAAAGCAATGGTAGGAATTTCTGTTTCTGATATAGAATCTTTGATTTGTGTAGCAGCATCAACTCGACCGCCAAAAGTGTCTATATCAAAAATAATTAATTCACTATTATTAGATTCAGCTATATCTATAGCGCGGTTAACAAAACTTGGTATACCTAAATCAATTGTATCCTGTATAGGAATGATATAAATATTTTTTTTTGTTTCTTCAGCAATAGTATCACTTAAAGCGATAAATAAAATAAATAAGCATATGTATTGAAATTTTGTTTTCATTGCTAGTACAAAGATTTACATTTACCCAATGTATATATTTTTGAAAATGCTTTCATTCTTCTTAAGAATTTCTCCAAAATTCTTAAATAAATTTACTTATAAATGTTTTTATAATCTACTATTCCATTGGTTAAAAATGCGAAAAAAAGTAGTATTGGATAACCTAAAAAAAGCGTTTCCTAGCAAATCAGAAGAATGGTACCAAAATATGGCTTCTCATTGTTATAAGTTTGCTATAAAAGATTTTTTAGATTTCATCTCATTTCCAAAATACTTTAAAGAAAAAGAAATCAACTTTCATAATCTTGATATTTTAGATAATGCTTTAAAGAAAAACAAAGGGGTGATTTTTGTTAGTGGACATTTTGGAAATTTTGAAAAAATGTTTTATGCGCTGGGGAATAAAGGGTATTCTATATGTGGAGTAGCAAAAAAACAAAAAAGAGGTGATCAATTTTTTAGAGAAATCAGAGAAAATTATATGAAAAGACAAATCTATAAAGGTGAGTCAAAATCTGGTCTTCAACATGCTTTAAATAACAATGAGATTCTTATACTATTAAGTGATCAAGATTCGAGAAAAAAAGGAAGGGTAGTAAACTTTTTCGGTATCCCTTCATCTACACCGTCTGGAGCAGCAATATTAAATAAAAGAATGGGGTCCCCTATTATTTGCTTTTCTATTGTAAATGGTGGTAATCAATATGATGTAAACTTTAAAGAAATTAATCCTAATAATAATCTGAGTATTGATGAAGTTGTACAAGCCTATACATTAGAAATAGAAAAAACTATTCAAAAAAATCCTGAGCAATATTTTTGGTTTCATAAAAGATGGAAAACATCCCACCAATAAAATGAAAAGAATAAATATAGACCATCCTGATGCAATTAAAGAAGCAGTATTAGCATTAGCAGATAATAAAGTTATCGCATATCCTACAGATACAATTTATGGGATTGGCACAGATATAAATAATATTCAAGGCATAGAAAAGATTAATGCTATCAAGAATCGTAGAGCTCCGATGAGTATTGTTATACATAGTTTTGAAGAAATTGCTAAAAAATTGATTATTCCTTCTCAGCTTAGAAACAAAATGGAAAAAATTATCAACAATGGGGATACATGCATTGTAGAATATAAATCAGGAGCATTTAATGAAATAATTACCAAAGATAATAAAATTGGATTTCGTGTGCCTAATTACCCTTTCTTGATAAAGCTATTATCTCTATATAAGAAAGCTATTACAACAACCAGTATTAATGCTACTGGCCAGGAACCTCTAAACAATCCAGATGAAATAGAAGAAATGTTTGGTAATGATATAGATTTAATTTTAGATGCAGGAACAATCAAAAACAAAAACGCTTCCAAAATTTATATTTTTGACAAAGAGAATATTTCTCAAATTAGATAAAGAATGAAAAAGATTATTCCCATACTTTTTATATCACTCCTATTAGGACAAGAAACAATTGATAGAGATCCTATATTTATACCTGGAGAAGAATATAAATATGACTTATTTGTTGATTTTATCAAAGTAGGACCAGACTTAATAAAGTTAGGTTCCGCTAGCCTTAACACTAAAGAAATAGAGAGCATAAATGGAAAAGAAGCCTATCACTTAAATTTTGTAGTTAGAACCTCAAAGGTTGGAGATATTATTTATAAAATAAGAGATAAAATAGATGTATGGGTAGACGTTGAAACACTTACAGTGGTTAAGCAGGTTAAAAAACTACGTGAAGGCAACAGAAAGCGTGAATCAACTACTATAGTTAAAGGAAATGTAGCAACGACAAATAATAAAGAATACGATGTCCCAAAAAACGTGCTTGATCCTTATTCTTTAATTATGATTCTAAAAAATGAAAATATTGGAGAAAAAGATTCAAAAGTATTTACTATTTTAGATGGTAAAAAGATTAGAGAAATCGAAATTCAAAATATTGGAATTAAAACTGTACGTACTCCTGCTGGGAAATTTGATTCTTACACCTACAAGCCTCTACACAATGGAAAATCTGCATTGAAAAATAAAGGTGATATACAGGTTTCATATGGACTTGTTAATGATAGAGCTGTTCCAGTAAAGATATCATTAAAATTGAATAATGGAGTAATTGTACTAAAACTAAAAAAGTCGAGCAATATCATTAATTAACAAGAAGGCCATTAGCGATAGCAAGATAAACATTCCAACTGATTGGATACGCATTCTTGCTTTTACTGATAATTTTCTTCCCATCAACACTTCAATAAGTATTATCATGATATGGCCGCCATCAAGTCCTGGAATTGGCAAAATATTGATAAAGGCTAAATTGACACTAATTAAAGCCATTAAAAATAAAAATGGGCTCAACCCAGCTTGTGCTGCATCCCCAGCCATCTGACCAATCATAACAACGCTCCCCACATCATCCTTAGAAACATTGCCTTGAAAAATCATTTTTAAAGAAGAGCTCATTAATACCATAGACCATGCAGTGCGATTATACCCATATTGAAAAGACTCAATGAAATTAAGATTTTTGTTTTTCATGTCTTTAGCAATACCAATTAATCCAATAGTCTGATCTACCCTACCTGCTTTAAAATTTGCACCAGAAGATAATAGAATATTATTTTGATAAGACTGCCCGTCTCTTATAAAGGTAATAGGTATTTCTTGATTTGGATTTTTTTCTACTATGCTTACAGCTGCATTCCAATTGTCAACTTCAATATTGTTAATTGAAGTAATTTCATCTCCAACTAGTAATTCAGCATTTTCTGCTGGGCCATCAGGCACAATAAAATCGATTATAACATCTTCATCAACAGGGATAGTATCCCCATCTATCGCACCGATAGCAGAAAAAACAAAGAACGTAAGAATAATATTAAAAATAACTCCTGCGCTCATAACCCAAATTTTCTCTAAAGCATTCTTTGACTCCAACTCGTCATCTGCGCCGGTAAAGCTAGACTCCATACTCTCATCTATAATCCCTTTCATCTGCACATATCCGCCTAATGGAATTCCCCCGATCGCAAAAACCGTTTTAGAATTTTTAGGTTTATAACTATATACAGTTGGAGGCATACCAATAGAAAATTTTTCTACTGTTACCCCTACGCTTCTGGCAGCTAAATAATGGCCAAGTTCATGGACAAAGACAATAACACCAATAAGGATAATAAATGCGATTATATATATCATAGAATTAGCCTAAATATAGTTTTATTTGCTCATTTAATGTAAGTAAATCTTCTACGGAAGGATTGGAATTATCTTCAAATTCATTGACTGTTTTTTCAAGTAATTTTTCTATCTCTGTAAAAAGAATTTTTTCATTTAAAAATTTATGGACAATATAATCGTTGGACATGCTCATGACAGGAATTCGATTTCCTCCTTTTGGAATTAAATCGGTTAGTAATCTTAATGCTGGATAGCGATTATAGTCTGGTTTTAAAAATGTAAATTGACCAATATCAGCAAAATCTAAGGTGCCATAGTTACTAGGAATTCTTCCCGGAAAAGACAGAGCATACTGTATAGGGATTTTCATATCTGGTATACCAAGATGGGCCTTATACGAATCATCTACAAACTGAACCATAGAGTGTATGATTGATTCAGGATGAATAACAATTTCTATATCTTTGACATCAATATCAAATAACCATATTGCCTCTACTAGCTCTAATCCCTTATTCATCATAGTGGCTGAATCGATAGAAATCTTTTTTCCCATATCCCAGTTAGGATGCTTTAATGCTTCTTCAGGTTTAATAGAATCAAAGGTGTCAATTTTTCGTTTTAAGAATGGACCCCCACTTCCAGTTAAGATAATTTTTTTAAGAGTATTCTCTTCTTCTCCATAAAGACATTGAAAAATTGCAGAGTGCTCACTATCTACTGGTATTAGATTTGCTGTATTTTCTTTTACTTTTGGCATAATCAAATGTCCTCCCAAAACCAAAGACTCCTTGTTGCTTAATGCTAGGTCAATATTGTTATTGACTGTATTTAATGTTGGAACCAAACCGTCTGTACCTACAATTGAATTAATAACCAAATCAACATTTTTATATTCAGATAAAAGATTGGAAGAATTGTCGCCTGTAATTAACTCTATATTATTTTTTTTACAAAAAGATCTAAGCGGGTGATTTATATCTAATACATTAATTGCAATCTTTTCAGGCATGAAATGCTTTGTCTGCTTAAAAAGCAAATCTGCATTACCATTACAAGACAAGCATACAATTTTAAATTGATCATTGTTTTGATTAATTACTGATAAACTTTGAACACCAACAGAGCCTGTTGATCCAAATATGGCAATTCTTTTCATGGAAACTTTATTAAATGATTCCTCTATCACTATTTTCTATAAAATTAATAATTTCATTAACATGTTCATTGTCTTGAAACTCTTCTTTTATTTTTTTAAGTGAAATAGATGTATTTAATTCCGATCTGAAATAATATTTATAAGCTTTTTTAATCAATGATTTTTCTTCTTTGCTGAAGCCTCTTCTAGATAAGCCTAAAGCATTAATTCCAGCATATCTTAATGGATGTTTTCCCGCTAATATGTATGGTGGAACATCTTGTACAATTTTTGAATTAGCTGCCAACATAACATGTTTACCTATTTTACAAAATTGATGTACAGTGCTTGCTCCGCCTAAAATGGCCCAATCGTCTATTTCAACATGACCCCCTAGTGCAACTAAATTGACAAGAATGACGTTATTGCCGATAATGCAATCATGTGCAACATGAACCCCTGTCATAATTAATACATCATCTCCAATTACCGTTTCTCCTGTAGCATTTGTTCCACGATTTAGAGTCACAAACTCTCTAATAATTGTTCTCTTACCAACTATTAGTTTAGTTTTTTCACCACCAAATTTCTTATCTTGTGGCTCTACTCCGATGCTACTATTATGAAAAATTTTACATTCACTATCAATCTCAGTATACTCCCCAATAGTATTAAAGTTTCCTATAGTGACATTATCTCCAAGCACCACATCATCTTCAATGACATTGTAGGCACCAATTGTAACATTCTTACCAATCTTAACTGAATCTGCTATAATATTTGTTGGATGTATATTGCTCATTATCTATCTACTATAGTAGCAAAAAACTCTGCTGAAGCTACCTTCTCCTTTTCGACTGTACATATAGCATTAAATTTAAAAGAACCTAACTTATGATCTAATAATTTTGCTTCAATGCAAAGCTGATCTCCAGGAATCACGTTATTATGTATTTTATAATTTATCACTTTTGAAATAAAGACCAATTTTTTAGAAGTATCCTCTATGAAATCGATCATAATCAAACACCCAGACTGTGCAATAGACTCTAAAATTAATGCGCCTGGCATAATAGGTTTATCAGGAAAATGCCCATTGAAATGAGGTTCATTTATAGAAACATTTTTTACAGTTTTAATACTCTCTTTTTTATGATGTTCGATAATGCGGTCTACCATTAAAAATGGATAGCGATGCGGCATTACATCCAATATATAATTAATATCTTTCATGAAAATTGATCCTTGAATTCTTCTCTTAATAGTTTTGCAAACTCAACATTGCCTTTATGTCCACTTTTAATTGCAGTCACATGGCCTAATATTGGTTTCCCCAATAATGCAAGGTCTCCTAATAAATCTAATGTTTTGTGCCTAACAGGTTCATTTTTAAATCGCAAAATCTGTGATTTATATAATCCGCGATTTCCTTCATAAAACTTAATTCCAAATCTTTTCTTAAAGAAATTTACTTCTTTGGCATCAATTTCTGTATCTACAATAATCACGGCATTACCAAGATTTCCTCCCTTAATTAATCCTTGTTTTTCTAGTCCTGCTATCTCGCTTAATAAACAAAAGGTGCGGGCTGGAGCAATCTGTGTTTCATAGTTCGTATACATATTTTGTACAGAACTATACTGAACATCTAATTGTTCTAAATCATATTGGATAGTAAAGGTGGTTTTAAACCCATCATAAGGGACTGCTAAGACTTCTACGTCTTTTTCCTCATCTGTGTATACAACCGGTTTTGTAATCTTTAAAAAATCAACCTCAGAATCTTGCTCAATAATTTTCGCCTCGTTTAAAGCAGCCACAAAATCTTTTGCGCTACCATCCATCACTGGCGGCTCTTTGCTGTTAAGCTCAATAATAAGATTATCAACACCCATACCTGCACATGCTGACATAACATGCTCTGTTGTATGCACTCTTACACCATTTTCTTCAATAGTAGTTCCTCTAGTTAAATCTATTACATTATCTATATAAGGAGTAATAATCTGGTCATCTTTATCATTTCTTAGAAATTTGATCCCAAAATTCTCTTCAGCTGGACGAAAAGTAATGGTGCTCTCTACGCCTGTATGCAACCCAACACCAGTGCACGATATTGGATATTGAATGGTTTTTTGTTTTCTTTCCATTATTTTTTTAGTCTTTTTTCTAACAATTCTAGTCTTGTAAATACCGCATCTCTTTTTTGTTTTTCTTTAAGAGGGCGAGCAGGATTACCAGCATATAACTGACCTCCATCTAAAGACTTTAAAACACAGGATCTTGCAGCAAACATGCATTCTTCTCCTAATACCAGATGAGGACCAATAGCTGTTTCCCCTCCAATCTGAGAATACGCTCCAATAGTTGTACTGCCACCAACGGTTACTCCTGCTGCCAACAAACATCCTTCTTGAACTGTTACATTGTGTGCAATGTGGATTTGATTATCAAACTTACAATGATCTTCAATGACAGTATTTTTTACAGAACCTCTATCAATATTACAGCTTGCACCTATCTCTACAAAATTTCCTATAATGACTGTTTTAATATGAGGAATTTTATGATGTACTTTTTCAATCGTAGTAAAGCCAAAACCATCACTTCCAACAATAGATCCACTATTGATTATTGTATTTTCTCCAATACTAATATTGTCATAGATCACTACATTATCTTTGATAACTGAATTAGATCTAATGGTGGTGCTAGAACCAATTTTAACACCAGAACCAATCATAACATTATCTCCAATTTTTACATCATCGCCAATAACAGTAAAGGGACCAATTCCTACATTTTTACCTAAAGACGCTGAATTTGAAATTTCTGCATTTTGATTGATTGTATAATCTGGAGAAATTCTATTAGAAAACAGATCTAATATTTTAATCATAGCTAAATATGGATTTTGAACTATAATACCAGGAAGATTTTGTAAATCTTCTTCATTAGTGACTACAAAAGCAGAAGCATTAGAGGAGGGGATACTCTTTTTATACTTAGGTAGAAAAGCAAATGCTATTGATCCGCTACTAGCGTGTTCAATATCATCAACCTCAGTAATAGAAATGGAATTATCGCCAACTATTACGCCTTCCACCTCTAAGGCAATTTGTTCAAGCGTAAACAAAAGAAGCCTCTTTATTCGTTAGATTTTCTTAGTTCGTAAAGAACATCATCTGTAAGATCATGTGTTGGTTTAGTGTAAAGAGATGCCTGAGAGCCGTCCATAATAATATCATAACCCTTTGATATTGCGACAGCATCAACTGCAGCTTTAAACTTTTGAACTAATTCATACTCTAGCTGTGCTTGCTTCTTGGTTAATTCTCCATTAGGGCCAACCTTTGCCTGTTGATAGCTTTGCATTGAATTATTCATATCTACAATATCTTGCTCTTTTGCTTTCTTTAGCTCTTCTGACATCATCAGGCTTTGTTGCTCAAACTCTTTAATCATGCTATCAAGTTCAGTAGCCATTGTTTGATATTCTTTTTGAATTACTTGTAGCTCAAGCTGTAATTGTTGCTCTACTTCTTTAAACTCTTCAAAATCAAGTCTAATTTTTTCTGAGAAAACTACACCCATTTTTTGTTGAGCAAATGAAACACTAACTAGTAATAGTAAAATTGCTATTTTTTTATACACTTTATTCTCTCCTTTAGTACGTTTGTCCAAATGTGATAGTATACTCCCAACCTTGTGGATTCCCATCACCATTAATATCGTCAAATCCATATCCCATATCAAACCCTAATTTACCAATACCTGGCATAAAAAACCTAACACCAACACCGGCAGACTTTTTCATAGAAAGTGGGCCATTTCTATCTATATAAAACGGCTCAGACATCTTTGAGCTGTTCCAAACATTACCCATTTCTCCAAAAGCCATTACATATATTACAGGATTTTCTGATAGTGGGAATCTTAACTCTGTCGTTACTTTACCCATTGAGTTTCCACCTACAGCCTGACCAGAAGCTGTTTGTGGTCCGATAGAATTATCTGGATATCCTCGTAAAGCATTGCCGTAAGGTATTCCATTACCTCCCATAATAAATCTTTCATCAAATGGTACAAAACTTTTTACATCATCATCAACCTCTAATGTTTTAATGACTCCTAGTTTAAAAGAGTTGTAGAGTATAAACTTAGAAAAGGTAGGTGTAAACCATTGTAGGTCTAATATATGTTTTTGAAAATTTTCGTTTCCACCTAATATTCCGCCGGAATAAGTGTTTTCAATTTGAAATCTCGAACCTCCAGTAGGAAACTCTGCTCTGTTTCGGCTATCTCTAGACAACATTTGAGAGAAACTAAGACCTCTAGTCTTATCAAGACCGCCAATATATGAATCGATATCTTCTTGTGTTCCCTCATATTGCTTTTCCATAATTTTTGCAGACCACATTACTCTAAAGAAATCATCTGGCCAATCTAGTCTTCTTCCAAAGCTTGTAACAGCTCCTGCAACTGTAAAATCTAGCGGAAAATAGTAATTTGTAGAAGATCCTCTATAAGAATAAAAGATAGATGCTCCAACCAAATATGGGCTATCGTTGATCATTGGATCTTGAAAGCTAATATTTAAAGATTTGTATTTTGAGGGTTCTTGATTAGAGTATACAGAAAAATTAGTGCCTGTACTTAGTCCAACATTAAATTTTTGTCCTCTACCCATAAAATTATCAAATTCCACGCCTGCTCCACCTGTAATACCGTACTCACCAGTAAAACCAAGGTTGGCATTAATTCTTTGAGTAGATTTTTTTTCTTGAACTACAAAATCTAGGTTAACTCTATCATCTGATATAGGACTCACATCAGGTATAACATTGTCAAAATAATTTAGTATCCAAATATCGCGCTGACTACGCATTAACTTAGATCTATTAAAAACATCGCCAGGAAATAATTTTAATTCTCGCCTAATAACATTTTCTCTTGTTTTATCATTTCCTGAAACAAAAATATTCTCTATATATACTTTACTTCCTTCAGTAAAAACAAAATTGATGTCTAAAGAATCTGAACCAAATGGTATAATTTCAGGAGTAACATTGCTAAATATATATCCTTTGTCTTGATAAACGCTCATCATGTTTTCATAAACTGATTTAGTAAAATCTTCTTCTGAATAAGTATCTCCTTCTTGAATTTTTAGCAACTGTCTTAAAGTCGCTTCATCCGCAATTTCATTGCCTTCAAATGTAAATTGGCGATAATGATACTGCTCTCCTTCATCAATAGAGAGCTCTAATGTTAATGATGAATTTTCTTTATCTACTATTAGAGTATCGCTCAATACTTGAAAATCTCTATATCCTTCATTTTGGTAGAAAAGAGCTAGAGCTGTTTTGTCTTCTTCAAAAGTTTTTTCATCAAAACTTTTTACCCAAAAAGACCACCACTTTCTTTCTTTGGTTTCTTTTAATTCTTTTTTTAGTTTACGTTCTGAGAAATGACTATTCCCTTCAAATGTGATATTTTCTAATCTATATTTTTCATTCTCTATAACAGAAAAAACCACGTCTCTTGCATAGCTAGTACGCACTAAAGTATCTTGTGGAACCGCTATCGTTGATTCAACCTCGACATCAAAGTATCCATCCTCTCTATAAATTTCTTTAATTTTTTTAGTAGCAGCGTCCAAAGAGCTTGGGCGAATTCTTTGGCCCGTTTTCAAATCAATTTTTTCAGTAAACCTGGTTTCTCTTGCAGAGATTCCCTCAAATAAAACCTGATTTAATGTAGGGCTTTCTTCTACTATAATTGTAATCTCAACTCCATACTCAGAATCATTATTTAATACAATATTAACATCGCTAAAAAGGCCTAAATCCCATAGTCGTGTTACAGCAGCAGATATATCAGATCTTTGAATCTGGGTTCCATCGCGTAAACCTGCAGAGTATTTGATCATTTTATCTGAGGTAGTAGTATTCCCTTCAATGTTAACACGATAAAGGTTTACTTCTTGCCCGTATAGCGTGTTTACAAACAATAATAGTATTATAGCTATATATATATTTCTCATGCTTTGTTAGTTAATTTACCAAAAGTCCTATTTCTTTCATTAAAATCTTGTAATGCCTCTATCAAATCTTTTTCTGTAAAGTCTGGCCAATTTTTATTACTTATATAAATTTCTGCATAAGCAGATTGCCATAACAAAAAATTGCTCAACCTATACTCTCCTGCCGTTCTTATTATTAAGTCCGGATCAGGTGTTTCAGGGCAATATAAGTGATTTTTTATAATCTCTTCATCTATTATTTCTTTTTTTTCGCTCATAATAATTTTATTAATTGCATCTACAAGCTCTTGTCTTCCACTATAGCTTAGAGCTAGAGAAAGAACTAGGCCTGTATTATTTTTTGTTTTCTCTATAGCATTAATAATAATCTTCTGTATGCTCCCTGGTAAATCCTCTACTCTTCCAACGACTTGAAAGACTATATTGTTCCTCTCTAATTCTTCAAGCTCGCTGGTGAGCATTCCGCCCAATAAAGACATTAAACTATCTATTTCCAATATTGGCCTATTCCAATTTTCTCTTGAAAATGCATAAAGAGTAAGATAGGGGATGTGCAAATTGGAACATGCTTCAATAATTCTCTTAGCAGACTGAGCGCCTTTTTTATGCCCAGCAATACGATCTAAGCTTTGATTGGTGGCCCATCTTCCATTCCCATCCATGATAATTGCAAGATGATTAAGATTAAATGATTGTTTTGTCATAGGGCAGTGATTTTTTGTGCTAAGTCTAAAAATATTTTTGATATAGGGTCTTCTTTTTCATAAAAAACAATTGGTTCTCCGATATCAATTGACTCCATTAATTTATGTGAATAAGGAATTTCTGATAATAGTGGAATATCAAGCCTAATACTTTCACTGTGGCCTCCCCCATGCTTAAACAAATCAAATTTTAGATTAAATTGTCCATCATTATTTGTTTTAATTTTTTTCCCATTAATAACAATGTCTGCTTTATTACCTCCTTTAATTTCACCTCTAATATCCATATAAGACATGTTTTCTATCACCCCCAACAGCTCTGTTTCTACTTTTTTAAACATATCGGCACCTTTTCTTACATCTGTTAAAGCAATATCATTGGGCGTAGTAACAATAATTGCTCCATCTAGTGGAATCTTTTGAGATAAAGTTAGTTGGACGTCTCCTGTACCTGGCGGAAGATCAAGAATTAGATAATCTAAATCTCCCCATTTTACATCTTTAAAAAATTGTTCTGTCATTTTAGCTACAAGAGGACCTCTCCATACCACCGGTGCTTGATTTCCACTAATAAAACCAAAACTCATTAGTTTCAAATTGTGCTTTTCTAAAGGAATAATTTTTTGATTTTTATCTACCTCAGGATTCGCTTGAATACCCATCGTAATAGGCAAAGATGGGCCATAGATATCTAAGTCCATCAATCCTGTTTTGTGTCCATTGCTTGCTAGCGCGGCAGCTAAGTTCAACGCAATAGTAGACTTACCAACACCGCCTTTTCCGCTAGCTACTGCAATAATTTTTTTAATGTTTCCTTCTACGTTTTGATGCTTATTAGAAGTGTCTACTGTTGTGTTTTGAGGAGAAGGATTCTCTAATAATTTAATAGTAACTTCAAAATCATCAATAATGAGGGTGTCTTTTATATTTTGAATCAATTCTGCTTTTTTTTCTTCATTTTTAGAAGAAACAGAAAGCATAATAGTAATGGTTTGATGATCAATAATAATTTCTTTTACCATTCCAAAAGAAACAATATCTCGATTAAAGCCAGGATAATGTACTGATTTTAGTTGTTCTAATATTTGATTTTTATCTATCATAAATAAGGGCAGTTAAAAATAGAAAAGACTGATATAAAATGTTATATAAATCTCTTATGGAGCTTCTTGACCAAAAAATTTATAGTTCTTAGCAATAGATGATTCATATTCTTCCGGTATTTCATCTTCATCATAAATAGCATCTACTGGGCATTCAGGTTCACATGCTCCACAATCAATACATTCTTCTGGATTAATAAAAAGCTGTTTTGATGTAGCATCAAAATCAGGATCTTTGGCTTCCTCGCCTGATCCTTCTGGATCGTTTGGACCATGTATACAATCTACTGGACACACTTCAATACAAGCTGTGTCACAAGTGCCCACACATGGGTCTGTGATAATGTATGTCATAAATATTGCTTATTTTCTTAGTTGCTAGAGAATATATTATACGTAGTTTCATACTCAAAATCAACATATGCAAAAACAAAACCAGTTAAATATTTTTTTATGGGGAATGCCTCTCACAAATTCAATTGCAAGGTCGATGTATGATGTGGCGTTTATATGGCTTATACTAGATATTACAAATTCTGAACAAATTACTGGGTTTGTTGCTATGACAACATACTTACCAGCAATTATCTTTGGGTTATTTGTTGGTTCTCTAGTGGATTTATTGCCAAAAACAAAAGTGATTATTGGCGCTACAATACTACAAGGGCTAGTTATATCTCTTATACCTCTTTTTGTTTTTCTTGATATAAAATCTGTTTGGCTTTTAATGGTTGTTGCTTTTTTTCATAATGGTTTTTCTCTTCCTATTGTCCCATCATTTAATGCCTATCTTCCAACACAAATTAGCAAAGATAGGCTTTTACGGGCTAATTCAATTGCTAACATATCTTGGCAAACTGCTGTTATTATTGGCCCAATACTCGCTGCACAATTTTTAATTTTTTATCCGATTGAGAATTTATTTCTATTATGTGTATTTTTTTACTTTCTAGCTAGTTTTTTTGCTTCATTTGTGCCTCATGATACTGTAGAAAACGATAATATTAGTTATAAAAAAATTATTAAAAAAACAAAAGAGGGATTACGGTATTTAAGAGAACAATCCACCATAGGGTTTATGGTTTTGTTAACATTTCTCAGCAATCTTTTTGTCATGGGTCCTGCAGTTGTGGGTATTCCAATTTTTGTTAAGCTTTATTTGCATGGATCAGCAGCAAATTTTGCAATTGCAGAAGCATTTGTAGGACTAGGAATGCTTTTAGGAACTACCATAATGTATAAAATTGGGAGTAGATTTAATTATGGGTTTTTATTTATTTTGGGCTTGTTTATAGATGGAGCAAGCTTCTGTTTATATTATTTTGCAGAAAATTTCTCTCAATTTTATGTTTTCTCTTTTATGCATGGCATCGGAATACCATTTTTAATTATAGCAAGAGTATCAATTCTTCAAAACAATATAAAAGAAAAGTTTTTAGGAAGAATTTTTTCAATAATATCTGTATCTATTATTAGTATGACAGCTATATCAAGTGGCATAATTGGCGTATTAGCTGAATTTATGAACATCCAAAGTATTTTTATGATTTTTGGTATTCTAGCAGGAAGTTGTGGTATAGTCGGTGCGCTTCACCCAAAAATTAGATATTTAAATTAAATCAGCTATTCACTAAGGAAACAATTTTTTCTTTTGTTAAATCTCGTAATTGTTCAACAGATAAATCTGAATATTGTTCTGAAGTAATTGGTGTCCCAAATACTAATGTTAGTTTTCCTGGATTAATGATCCAGCTGGTTCTCTTGTTGGCACGATAAGCGCCAATCAATCCAACGGGAACAATAGTTGCATTGGTAGCTTTTGCAAAATGGAATCCTCCTTTTTTAAATTCTCCCATTTCGCCTGTAATCGTGCGTTGCCCTTCCGGCGATAAAACCATTGAATCTTTATCAGTCAATAGTATTTTTTCTGCAACCTTTAAAGTTTGTTTAGCTTTATCAGTATTGTCATGAGTGATAGGATATGCACCATACCTCTTAGCCATATATCCAAATAATGGTATTTTAAATATTCCCTCCCATCCAATAGCATTGATATAATATGGAATACCTCCGGCTAACATCAAGACATCAAACATCGATTCATGATTAAACATAAATAGATACGGACCATCTTTTTTAGGGGGAGCTGTGCCTCTAACAGTAAAATATTGTAGTCCGCTAAACATAATCAGTCTTGCGCCTAAAGGAGCTAAAACAGAGTATGTATTTCGCGGATGAGTTATGTAGCTAAATAGAATAACATTAATTAAGAAAAATGCAAAAAAAGTGAAAAATATTGGAATAATAAACAATGATAATATAATACTTAATATTTTACGCATAACTATATGGCCTTATTTAACAATTCTAACATTTTATAATTTGCCTTTGGTAGTGGAAACTTATCTAACCCCTTCATGGTAGTCCATATATAATTTTCTTTAATTTTGATAGAACTAATGTCATCTATGGGATGATAAAACAAAGAGATTGATACTTTAAAATGGCTATATTGATGTTTTACTTCTCCAAGATATTGTGGATCTTTAATTATTAGCCCTGTTTCTTCTTCCACTTCGCGTGTTGTTGCATTTTTTTTTGGCTCGCCTAATTTAATTTTTCCTCCCGGGAACTCCCATAGTCCACCAAGCATTTTATTTTGAGGGCGCTGCATAAGCAATAGTTTGCTATTATGAGAAATAATACAAACTGCTACATTTATTGTTGGTATCGGTTTGCTTTTCTTTGTTTCTGGGTATTCTAAAGGGTTATCATTTAACGTTGCTTTACATTCAGATATTATAGGACAGGGGGCACAATGAACGGTTTTGGCTTGACAAAAACTGCTTCCTAAATCCATTAAAGCTTGATTAAAGTCGCCTGGTTTTGACTTGTCCTGTATATCTTCAAGAAACTTTTTAACTCTATTGTTATTGAATTTTGATTTCTTCTTTAAACCAAGAAGTCTGAAACCAATGCGCTCTAAATTTGTATCTACGCCCACCTCTTGTTGGTTGTGTGCAATAGCCAATATAGTTTTTGCGGTATATTCCCCAATTCCTGGCAACTGAATAAGTTCATGAAATGTTTCTGGAAGCTCTCCATCTAAAGACTGTGCGGTTAAATGTATGTTTTTACATCGAGAATAATATCCCAGTCCTTCCCAGTGCTTTAAAACATCATTATAATCTGCGCTTGCAAGCGTTTTAATATTAGGAAAACTATTTACCCATCGTTGATAATATGGAATAACAGTAGCTACTTGTGTCTGTTGTAGCATTATTTCGGAAATCCAAATTTTATAGGGATCCTTGGTTTCTCTCCATGGTAATATTCTCTTGTTTGAAGAATACCAGCCCAGTAAGTGTTCTGAAATCATACCTTTAGATTAAGAATATGACTTCAAAAATCCAAAAATTAACTACAGGTAGTATCAATTAGTGCTGCACATGCTTTGTAGGGGTCTACATTTGAAGCAGGGCGCCTGTCTTCCAAATAACCTTTTTTGTCATTGGCAACATCCATTGGAATCCTAATTGAAGCTCCTCTATCGCTGACCCCATATTTAAATTGGCTTATACTACAAGTCTCATGATCTCCAGTTAATCTTTGGTCATTGTCAGATCCATAAGCAGCTATGTGTTTTTCAATATTTTGGCCAAGCTTTTCACAGGCATCTTCGATTACTTCAATACCTCCATCGGCGCGCATTAATTCTGTGCTGTAGTTTATATGTGCGCCCGAACCGTTCCAATCGCCTTTGATTGGTTTTGGATGAAGGTCAACTCTTAATCCATAATCTTCTCCAACTCTTTCTAATAACCACCTTGCTACCCAAAGTTGATCACAAACTTCTAAAGCGGGTAGTGGTCCTACTTGATATTCCCACTGCCCAAGCATGACCTCAGCATTTATTCCAGAAATTTCAAAGCCTGCATCTAAACATAAATCTAGGTGATCTTCCACCATATTTCTTGCTGCTACATCTTCAGACCCTACACTACAGTAATATGGACCTTGAGGTCTTTCTGGGAAACCTTCTTCAGGCCAACCTGCTGGTTGTTTTCCATCCATCAATACATATTCCTGCTCTATACCAAACCAAGGTTTGTGTTCTTTAAATTTTTCAGCTAAATCAACTAGCGCGGCTCTTGCATTAGATTTATGTGGTGAACCATCTGCATTATAAACCTCACACATCACTAAAATATTATCTCCACCACGAATGGGATCTGGACACATCCAAACCGGCTTTAGCTTACAATCGCTATCTCCACCTTCTGCTTGCAACGTACTTGAACCATCAAACCCCCATGTAGGAAGTTCTGAAACAGACGATACTGAATCTCCTAAAACTTTTGTTTTTGATCTTAGATTGGCAGTAGGCTCATAGCCATCAATCCAAATATATTCGGCTTTCACTTTCACTATACTATCCCCTTGTTTTTTAAGTTATATTAAATGAAATGATACTTTAATATATTTATAAATAGTGAAGAAATAAATTATTATTTAATCTAAATTTTCTATGTCTCTTAATATATTAAGGTCTATACTGGTTTCTTCTTTATAAGATGATAATACTAAATTAGACTGGGTTCTTGATACTCCAGGCCAATTTTGAATCTCATACAGCAAATCTTCCAGAGCTTGTGAGTTTTTTACGCGCACCTTTAATATATGCGATCCAGCGCCTGTAATTGAGTGACATTCCATCACAGCATCACAAACATTTGCGTTCTCAACAAATTTGTCGTAATGATCAGAATGCTCGCTAACAATAAATACGTAAGCTGTTAAATCAAGACCTGCATTCTTATGATTTAAGATAGCTGAAAATCTTTCAATAATACCTTTATCGGTTAATTTTTTGATGCGATCACCTACTGCTGGCACTGATAAGCCTACAGATTTACCAATATCGCTTGCTGATGAACGACCATCTTTTTGAAGAATTTTTAGAATTTCAATATCAATATTATCAAGCATATACTAAATTACAAATATGAAGAATAAAAAAGCAGATTTAAATGACCTTTTAAAAAGAATAGCAAAGCTTGAAGCTCGTCTTGATGATATTGCGCCTATCGCTAAAAGAAAGTTACCATCAAAAAAAGATCAGATTGAGCAAATTAAATCAGAAATTGATGTATGGTCAGAAAAATTTCCCTCTGTTGATATAGAATTTGAGTTAGCTAAAATGTTAGATTGGCTCAAGGCAACCAATAAAAGAAAAAAAGACTATAGAGCCTTTTTTCGTAACTGGTTGAGAAAAAGTACAAACAGTATAGGTAATGATCCTAGCCCTATACAATCATATGTTTATGGTTGTAATGATAAGAAAAAAGTCTGTAAAGATGAGATCTCGAGCTTTAAAGATATGTCGTTCTATTGTGATGAATGCAATGATATAAAAACAATTATTAAAACAATAAAAAGTTAGTCTTCTTTTTCAATAATAAGCTTAAAGCTTCCTGATATATCACTACTAAACCTTACACTAATATCATGTTCTCCTAGGGTTTTAATAGGAGAAGGTAAATCAATATATTTTTTATCAAAAATAATGTCTTTTTCAACTAAAAGTTTTTCAATATCTATTTTTGTAACTGAACCAAATAGCTTTTCACCATCTTCTGATTTCATTTTAATAGCAATATCTAGCTCTGAAACCTTTTCTAATAGATCCAATAAGACGTCTTTCTGTTTTTCAATTTTACGGTCTTCTTGAATACGTTTTTCTTCTATGCGCCTTAACTGTGGTTTAGAAAATCTAATTGCTAGTTTTTGTGGAATCAGAAAATTTCTTCCAAATCCAGGCTTTACATCAACTACATCACCCTCGTTACCAACATTTTCTACGTCTTTTTTAAGTATTAATTTCATATTTAATCCCTATCAATAGCTGCAAAAGGAAGCAAGGCAATATTTCTTGCTCTCTTAATTGCTGTTACTAGTTTTCTATGCATTTTACTGCTAGTGCCAGTGACTCGTCTTGGAGTAATCTTTCCCTGGTCATTAATAAACTTATTTAAAAGCTTAGTATCTTTATAATCAATTTCATGAATGTTATTTCTCTTAAAATAACAGGATTTTTTTCTGCTAGACAACATCTTAACTTTCCTCCTCTTTTACTTCTTTATCTTCGGGAGCCTCTTCTGCGCTTTCTTCTGTATTCTCTTCTTCGGGCGGTGCAGGTTTATCGTCCAGTTTAATGATAATATATTTTAGCACTTCTGAGTTAAGATTTAAAAATACCTTAAATTCATTTACAAAGTTTGAATTTTTAAACTCAGCATTTAAGAGAATATAGTTCCCATATTTGTGTTTATTAACAGGATATGCTAACTGCTTTTTCTCCCAAAAATTATGGTTAACTATTCCATGTTTCTTAGACTCAATATGTTTGCTTACCTCGCCAATAATTTCAGATATTTTATCTGCACTATGGTTTGGGTTGACAACATATAATATTTCATAATAATTCATATACTTTCTCCGTTAAATAAGGGGTGCAATCACTAATGATACAACCGATATCAGCTTAATTAAAATATTTAAAGATGGTCCTGCAGTATCCTTAAATGGATCTCCTACCGTATCACCCACAACAGCAGCTTTATGTGCTGTGCTTCCTTTACCGCCGTGTGCACCAGACTCAATGTATTTCTTGGCATTGTCCCATGAGCCTCCTGCATTTGACATAAAGATTGCTAATAATACTCCTGTGACTGTAACTCCTGCCAATACTCCACCTAACATGGTTGGATTTTTAAGAATCAACCCAAAAAATATTGGTGTGAACACTGCTAGAGCTCCAGGTAAAACCATCTTATTGATAGCGGCAGTAGTAGCAATATCTACACACTTTGCATAGTCTGCTTTTACTCCAGCCTTACCATCTAAAAGACCTTTAATTTCTCTAAACTGTCTTCTCACTTCTTCTATCATTTCAAAAGCAGCATCCCCAACAGCTTGCATTGCAAGCGCTGAAAATACAAATGGCAGAGAAGAGCCTATGAGTAGTCCAGCCATAATTGTTGGATTACTAATATCTAATACTAGTTCAATACCTGTATTTGCTTTAACCGTCTCTCTGAAAGCTGCAAAAAGTGCAAGAGATGTCAAGGCAGCAGAGCCAATTGCAAACCCTTTACCAATAGCTGCTGTAGTATTACCCACCGCATCTAATTTATCAGTTCTTTCTCTTACCTCTTTAGGTAGCTCAGCCATTTCAGCAATACCGCCTGCATTATCTGCAATTGGACCATATGCATCAACTGCTAATTGGATTCCAATCGTAGAGAGCATGCCTAGCGCAGCTAAAGCTATACCATATAGATGTGCAAAATGATATGCCCCCATAATTGATAGAGCAATTACAAGAACTGGTAGTGCTGTTGAATACATGCCGTTTGCAAGACCAGAAATAATATTTGTTGCAGAGCCTGTTTCGCTAGCCTCTGCTATTGCTTGTGAAGGTTTTTGATGATCTGAAGTATAATACTCTGTTAATAAACCTATTAATATACCAGATATAAGACCCACCACTGTTGCACCAAATAAATCGCTTGCAACAACATTAGAGTGAGTTCCTGATAAGTTTACTGATTCTGTAACAAATTGATTAATCAACCAGTAGCTAACCCCCAACATGACCGCTCCTGAACCAAATACACCAATATTAAGGGCAGTTTGTGGATTGCCACCTTCTTTTGTTTTGACAAAAAATGTTCCTAGAATAGATACTCCAATTCCTGCTGCTGCTAAAAACAAAGGAAGAAATACCAATTCTGTTGAACTCGCTGCTGCTGCTAAAACCATTGCACCAATCATAGAGCCAACATAAGATTCAAATAAGTCTGCTCCCATACCAGCAACATCACCTACGTTGTCTCCAACATTGTCGGCGATAGTAGCAGGGTTTCGCGGATCATCTTCTGGAATTCCCGCTTCTACTTTACCCACTAAATCTGCTCCAACATCTGCAGCTTTTGTATAAATTCCTCCACCTACTCTTGCAAATAGAGCAATTGAAGATGCTCCCATTGCGAAACCAGAAACCTTTGTCATTACATTGGTCAGGTCGGTAGCTAATAAGCCATCGCTATAGATATAAAATAGAAGTGAGAGCCCTAAAATTCCCAAACCTACTACATTCATTCCCATTACCGCTCCACCACTAAATGCAACGTTCAATGCTGAGCTTAAGCTAGTTCTTGCTGCTTCTGTAGTTCTGTGGTTTGCTAAAGTTGCTACGCGCATTCCTAAAGCTCCAGCTAAAGCACTACAAGCTGCTCCAACAACAAAAGAAAATGCTACTTCTGTTGTATTGCTAGCCATGTTCACCCAATATAATAAGCCGGCGACAACCAGAACAAATACTGCGAGAACCTTATATTCTCTAATAATAAATGCTGTTGCGCCTTCACGAATTGCAAGACCAATTTCTTGCATTTTTTCGTTACCTGGATTTTGTTTACTGATCCAGTTGCTTTTCATTAATCCAAATAAAATTGCTAAAACACCAGATGCTGGTATTAAGTAAAATAGGTTTTCCACTATGCTACTCCTATATTTTGTTTGTTAAAATTATTCATTGTTTCATTGGCTCCTTTATTAAGTATTGATAGCATTGCATCATTTGCAATACTTAATACATCGTCTACTAAAGGATGAAATTTTTTATTAAATGGTTTTAATACATATTTTTCTGATGGCCTCCTGTAGTCAGGTGCAGCAATGCCAATTTTTAATCTTGCAATTTTATCGGTTGCCAAAGACTGAATAATCGACTTCATGCCGTTGTGGCAACCATCGCCGCCATCTATTTTGACTCTAATTTCTCCCAATGGAAGATCAACATCATCAAAAACTATCACAAGATCTTTTGTATCTGCTTTATAGAAATTCAATACATCTCTAATAATAGTTCCGCTATTATTCATTCCTGTTGTTGGTTTAACCAATAAAAATTCGCTGCCTTTTTTTGCAAAAATATAGTTTCCTTTTCCTGGTTGAAACTCAAGATCGTGGGCTTTAGCAAATCTATCCATCATCCAAAAGCCCGCATTGTGCTTAGTAGAAAGATATTTTGTATCGCTATTGCCTAAACCAACAAAGATTATCATTATTGGTTTTCTCCATCTGGATCATCTTTAGATTCTGGAGCATTATCATCTCCTGGCTTTTCTTCTTTTTCTTCGCCAGAAGAATCTTCAGAATCTCCTTCTTCTGTTGCGCCTTCTCCTTCTTCGCCATCTTCTTCAAGAGCAACTTCTTCTTCTTTTTCTTCTTTAGGTTCTTGCACGGACATCACAGCAATGTCTTCTGCTGTTATCATTTCAACATCTTCAGGTAAAGAAATGTCTTTAACAAAAAGATTTGTATTCATTTCCATTTCTGTTACATCAATTTCTAAGAACTCTGGGATCTCAGAAGGCTTACACTTAACAGTCACTGCATTCAATAACTGTACTAATATACCTCCTAATTTTACTCCCTGAGATTCTCCAACCCCTCTTATAGCAACTTCCAATGATATTTTTTCATCTTCTTTTACTTTTTGGAAATCAATGTGTATTACTTCATCGGTAACTGGATGATATTGAACCTCTTTCAATAAAACAAATTGAGGTTTTTCTTCTACAGTCACTTCAAAAATCATCTGCCCTGTTTTTAATGCTTTATATAGAGCTTTTCTATCCATTGATAGAGGAGTTGCCTCTACCCCAGAATGATATAAAACTGCAGGCACTCTACCGCGCAATCTAGTTCTTCTAGCTGCTGATGTACCTTGTTCTTTACGAATATCTACGTCTAATTTTTCAAATTTACTCATGTTACTTTCCCAAATAGTTGACTTACTGATTCTCCTTTATGAATTCTATTAATTGCATCTGCAAAAATTTTTGCTGAAGATACAATTGTTAGTTTTTCAAATTTTTTATTTTCTTGTATTGTCACTGTGTCTGACAAAAATACCTTATCAATGCTTTCTCCTGATAGTCTCTTAATTGACTCTCCCGATAAAACCCCGTGTGTAGCAGCTATGGTAACAGATAGTGCTCCTTTTTCTTTTGCTACCTTAGATGCATTAGAAATAGTGCCTGCTGTATCAATCATGTCGTCTATAATTAAAACATGCCTGTCTTCTATATTACCTACCAGGTGCGCTACTTCTGACTTATTATGTCCGCTTCTTCTTTTGTCTATTAATGCAAAACCAATGCCTAGTTTTTTTGCATAAGATTGGCTCAGTTTATTTGAACCCATATCAGGAGATAATACAACACATTTTTTATCCTGTTTAATCTTATTAAAATGCTCTTCAAGAGTGTCCATCAAAACTAAGCTTCCATATAAATTATCAATTGGAATGCTAGCAAATCCTTGTATTTGTGTAGAATGAAGATCCATGGTAATAATTCTATCTGCTCCAGCTTGTGTAAAAATATCCATCATAACTTTTGCAGAGATAGGCACTCGTGGTTCGTCTTTTCTATCTTGTCGTGAATAACCAAAATATGGGATTACAACATTAATTTTCTCTGCACTTGCGCGCTTTGCGGCATCAATTAAAAGTGTCAGCTCAATAATATTATCTCCGGGAGCATTGGTGCTTTGCACAATATACACGTCATTGCCGCGTAAGTTTTCATTGTACTTCACCCACATTTCTCCGTCACTAAAATGCTCAACTACAAGATCGCCAACATTTAATTTGGCTTGCTCTGCAATTTTAGCAGTTAGCTCACGGCTATTTGTGCCGGAAAATATTTTTTGTATATATTGTCCCATAATTATTTTTATTTGTTGGGGAGCAGGGACTCGAACCCCGACTGCCTGGACCAAAACCAGGTGTCCTGCCAATTAGACGACCCCCCAAATTAAATTTTTGGATTCGCTATAATTGTAGAATAATGGGGACTGAAAAAAGATTGCGCTTTTTGCGCTTTTTGTTTGTCTGAGAATATTCCAAACACAGTCGAACCACTACCCGACAAACTGGCGTATTTTGCACCTAAATCCAAAATCTCTAATTTGATCTTGCCAATTTCTGGATGTGTCTTAAAAACGTACATCTCAAAATCATTGTAAAATAACTCGGAGCTTAAGTTGTTAAGTTTAAGCTCTTCCAACATTTGCGACAACTTAACGTCCGTTTTCCCTTTTACCAAATACTTTTTTATAAACATAAAAGCCTCTGAAGTTTGTACTTTTATATCAGGCATTACAAGCAAGATATAGTTATCAATGAGGCTACTTTTTATTGGGGATAGCTTTTGCCCTTTTTCTTCGCCTCCCTGCAGTCCTCCATTAACAAAAAAGGGGGAATCTGCGCTAATCTTTTCTGAAAAATTTTTGATTTCTTTTTCTTGAAGATTTAAATCACATAATTTGTCAATTGCCTTTAAGGTTGCTGTCCCATTGCTAGAACCTCCACCTAAACCGGCATTAGTGGGAATATTTTTTTGTAAAAAAAGATTAAAATTGGGCAAATCTGGGTATTGTTTTTTCAATATGTTTATTGCTTTTATACATGTATTGTTCTCTCTGTCTAGCCAGTCAACATTGGTATCGAAAAAAGTCTTTTTAGATTGTTGAATGGTTAATTGATCTGCAAAACTAATCTCTTGAAAAATTGTAACAATATTATGGAAGTCGTCTGTTCGCCTATTGAGGACATGTAGTCCTAAATTTATTTTTGCGCAAGATTCAACTTTCATGATTTAGGGTAATAATTGCTTCACAGCCCCAACCGCTTGACATGTCTAAAAATTTTAAACCATTAGTGGTGGTTGCTTTGATTGAAATAACATTCTCTTTAATCCCCATTGCATTTGCCAAAGTAGTTTTGATTGCTTTTTTATGGGGAGTAATTTTTGGAGAATTCAAAACAATAGAAATATCAATTCTTCCTATTGTTGTTTTCCTTGGTATTTTTTTTATAATCTTTTTTAACAGTTCAATGCTAGAAATGTTTAAATATTCTTGAGTGTTGGGGAAATGCTCTCCTATGTCTCCTAGATTAAGCGCTCCCAACAATGCATCGGTCACTGCGTGAGTTAATACGTCGCCATCAGAGTGAGCGTCCGATGAAAGGTTGCACTTCACCTTGTGGCCACCTATTATCAACCCCTCTCCCTTTATAAGAGAGTGAAAATCAATTCCTATGCCTGTTGTGTTGTATCCTAATAAATTATTTTGAATAAAGCCTAGGTCTTCTTTTTCTGTTATTTTTATATTTTCTGTTTTATTATGAAGAGCCTGAATTTTGTAGCCAAGGTGCTCCATTAAACTGGCTTCGTCGGTAAAAGCATTTCTATCGTTTTTATTAATTTTTTTATAGCAGGATTTTAATTTTTTTAAATTGAATGCTTGAGGAGTTTCAGCTAACCACAGATGGGTTCTATCAATTGTGAAAGAAACAAAATTTTCATTTACTTTTTTTAGTGTATCTGATACGGGGTGAGCTAATATGGCTCCATCGCCTTCTTTGCAGGCATTGACTACATTTAAGATATTTTCACTTTGAATTAATGGCCTGACAGCGTCATGTATTACAACTATATCTATATTGTCTTTTATTTTTTTTATAGCATTATAAACTGAGTCTGATCTAGTGTTTCCGCCTTCACAAAGTATGACTGGCTTACTTAAATGTGCATTAGATAGGTCTTTGGTAATTTTTGGAAACAAGTCTTTTGGAATCACCAAATAAATAACATCAATAATATCGGAATTATTAAAAACATCCACACTATACTGATAGATTGGTTTATTGTTTAATGTAGCAGTTTGTTTGTAGCCTCCGAAACGACTACCACTTCCACCGGCAACTATTACTCCAGCATTCATAATGTTTTAGGTGATTAACATTGCATCGCCATAGCTTAAAAATCTATAGTTTTTCTGTTTTGCGACTTTATAAGCTTCTTTGACAAATTTATAGCCCGCAAAAGCAGATGTAAGCATTAATAGTGTGCTTTCTGGTTGATGAAAACTAGTAATTAACCCATCAACAATTTTAAAGTCGTGTGGTGGGTGGATGAACTTATTGGTCCAACCTTTCTTTGGTGAAATTTGAAATCCTGACACATTAACAGTTTCTAAAGCTCTTACAGTAGATGTTCCGACTGCAAAAATTCTTCTTCTTTTTCTTTTAGCTTCATTGATTGCCAACGCAGTTTCTGGACTCACCTCAAAATATTCAGAATCCATGTGGTGTCTATTCAGATCTTCTACCTGCACTGGCTTAAAAGTACCAAGCCCTATATGGAGAGTAATATTATAAATTCTTACACCTTTTTTCTTAAGAGCTTTAATCAGTTCTGGCGTAAAATGTAACCCAGCAATGGGAGCCGCAACAGCGCCTCTTTTTTCTGCATAAACAGTTTGATATCTTTCTGTGTCTTGTTTGGTAACCGGCCTCTTAATATATGGCGGTAAAGGTGGGTTGCCAATTTTATTTAAAATATTATCAAAATTTTGCTTTCCGAATTCAAACCTTACCACCCTACCCCCAGACACCGTGTTATCAATAACATCGCAAAATAAGTCTTTTGATAAAATAAGTTTATTTCCAATTCTTACTTTTCTTGCTGGTTTAACCAATACTTCCCACAGCCTATCGCCCAACTCTCTTAATAAAAAAATCTCCACCTTTGCATCTGTTCTGTCTTTTGTAGCATACAGTTTAGCGGGGAATACTTTAGTGTTGTTCATAATTAATAAATCATTTTTTTGAAAATGGTCAATAATTTTGGAAAATTTACTGTGTTTAATAGATCGATTTTCTCTGTTCAAAACCATCATTTTTGCACTATCTCTTTTTGGTTTTGGTTTTTGTGCAATAAATTTACTAGGTAGCTGATAGCGGAAATCAGTGAGCTTATATTTTTTCTTTTTTTCAATCATTGAACTAATTCTCCTTTTGATTTTTTTTTGATATACCAAACAACTGATATGTTTTTTCTGTAGCTTTTCTTCCTCTTGAAGTCCTTTCAATAAAACCCTCTTTAATTAAGTAGGGCTCATAGACATCTTCAATGGTTTGTATGTCTTCATTAACAGATATTGCTAATGATTTCCCCCCTGTTGGACCTCCGTTAAATTTGGTAATAAGGTTCTTCAAAATCTTTCTGTCCATTTCTTCTAGTCCATTTTTATCAATACCAATGCTATCCAAGGAGCTCATTGCAGCTTCTATGTTAATCTTTTTAAGTTTTTTTACTTGCGCAAAATCTCTTACCCTCTTTAGAACCCTATTAGCAATTCTTGGTGTTCCTCTAGACCTGCGAGCAATCTCATATAAAGCATCTTCTTCTACCTCAACGTTTAAAATATGTGCAGTGCGTTCTAAGATTTTAAACAAATCGTCTATATTGTAAAAATCAACACGAAAAATAGCGCCGAACCTATCTCTCATTGGTGTCGAAATGTTACCCAATCTAGTCGTTGCACCAACCAAGGTAAATGGCTCTAGATCTATTCTTACGGTCCTAGCATTAGGGCCTGAATCAATTAAGATATCAATTTTATAGTCTTCCATTGCGGAGTACAAATATTCTTCAACGGATGTATTCATCCTGTGAATTTCATCTATAAACAAGACATCCCCGCTTTGTAGGTTCGTTAACATGCCCGACAAGTCTCCTGGAATTGAAATAACCGGACCCGAAGACCCATAAAACCCTTGGCTTAGCTCTGCTGCAATAATGTTTGATAGTGTTGTTTTTCCCAACCCTGGAGGACCATAAAGCAAAATATGATCCAAGGCTTCTTCTCTTTCTTTGGCTGCTAAAATGTAGGTTTTTAAAGAGTGAACTAGTGCTTTTTGACCTACAAACTCCTCAAACAGAGCTGGTCTAATCTGTTTATCAAAATTGCGCTCTTCATTTGACGAAATAACTATTTTTTCTTCACTATCCACTATACAATAAGATAATTAGAGAAACATGGTTATCCAAAAATTTATTTTAATACTTTTTTTAGAAATTTTCCTGTAAGGGATTTTTTATTATTCGCGATTTCTAATACTGTTCCTTCTGCTATAACATTACCGCCCCCTTCTCCGCCTTCTGGGCCTAAATCAATAATCCAATCTGCGCACTTAACAACATCGAGGTTATGCTCAATGACAATTACAGTATTCCCCTGGGTCACTAATTTTTGTAAAACAGACATCAACATCTGAATGTCGTCTACATGCAATCCTGTCGTTGGTTCATCTAAAAAGTATACTGTATTTTTTGTATTATTTTTTGAAAGTTCTGTAGACAGCTTAATTCTTTGTGCCTCACCGCCCGACAAGGTTGTGGCTTGTTGTCCCAATTTAATATAGCCTAACCCTACATCATGTAATGTGTCGAGTCGTTTTTTAATAGAAAATATGTTTTTAAAAAAAATACGTGCTTCATCTACAGACAGCGCTAATACATCTGCAATATTTAAGCCTTTATATTCAATCTCGAGTGTTTCGCGGTTATATCTTTTCCCATTACAGTCTTCACAATTAACATATACGTCAGGTAAAAAATTCATTTCAATTTTAATAATGCCGGCCCCTTGGCACTTTTCACATCTTCCGCCCTTAACATTAAATGAAAATCTTCCAAGCTTGTATCCTCTTAGCTTTGCTTCTCTTGTTTGTGCAAATAAATCTCTAATGTGGGTAAAAATACCCGTATATGTTGCGGGGTTTGATCGTGGGGTTTTCCCAATAGGTTTTTGGTCAACGCTAATCACCCTTTCTACCTTGTCAGCCCTTAATAGGTTCTTAAAGGGTAACATGTCTTTAACGCCTAAATTAATCAGATTAGATAGGGCGGGGTAAAGCGTTTGGTTAATAAGGGAGCTTTTCCCACTTCCAGAAACGCCTGTTACCGCTATAAGTCTATTATAAGGAAAGCTAACATCAATATTTTTTAAGTTATTTCCTCCGGCGCCTTGAATTGTAAAATGATCAAAGGTAACCGTTCTGTAATCAGGTAGTGGGATATATTTTTCTCCAGATAAATACTCGCCTGTTAGTGTTTTTTTGTTAGATAAAATCTGCTTTAGCGTTCCCGAAAAAACAACTTCTCCTCCATTAATACCGGCTTTTGGACCCATATCAATTATTTGGTCTGCTGATTCAATCGTGCTTAGATCGTGTTCAACCACAATCACTGTATTGCCAATATCCTTTAAAGACTTTAATGTTTTAATAAGTCGATCATTATCTCTGGGGTGTAGACCAATTGATGGCTCATCTAGAACATATAGCACCCCGGTAAGCTGGGAGCCTACCTGAGAGGCTAGTCTAATTCTTTGAGCCTCTCCACCTGAAAGTGTTCGTGAGGCCCTGTCTAAAGTCAAATAACTAAGGCCAACATTAATTAAAAAATTAAGTCGTTTTTTTATTTCTTTTAAAATGCCGCCAGCTATATCATAATCGCTTTTAGAAAGAGTCGATGTTTCAAAAAATTGTAGTATGTCTTCTATGTTTTTTGAACACAAGATTCCTATGTTTTCCGTATCAATTTTTACATGGAGCGAAGACTCTTTTAGTCTTTTTCCAGAACAAGAATCACATTTTCTTGTGCTCATAAAGCTTTCAATCCAACGACGTATCCCATAAGATTGGGTTTGTTTGTATCGTCTTTGTAGCTCTGGAATTATACCCTCCCATTCTCCGGTGTAGGTTCCAGACCATTTTTTATTTTTAAAATCAATGTCTAGGCTGTGCCCTTTCAGTCCGTATAAAATAATTGTTCTAATTTCTTTGCTTAGCTGATTCCAAGGTTTAGAAAAAGAAAGTGGGTGCTCTCTAGACAATGCTCTTAGTTTATTACCGTGAAATCCCTTTGGTTGGCTTCCAATTGGACGAATTGCTTCTTGAATAAGCGATTTTTTGTTGTCAGGGACCACTAGGCTTGGATCAATTTCTGTTATGTAGCCGAGCCCATCACAGTGTTTACATGCTCCGTATGGAGAGTTAAAAGAAAACATTCTTGGTTTTAAATCAGACAACATTATATATGGGTGATAAGCACAGGCAAAGTGCTCGCTGAACATAAAATCTTCTTTTCCATTAATGCTAATAATACAAATGCCGTTGCCCATTTTTAATGACAGCTCTACGGACTCCAACAATCGAGACTTCACATCTTTCCCAATGATCACCCTATCAATTAAGACGTCTATATCGTGTTTTTTGTTTTTTTCTAACTTTTCAGGGTTTCTTAAAGACAAAATTTTATTGTCAACCCTTGCTCTTAAAAACCCTTTCTTTTTAATGTCGTCAATGGCGCTTTGATGTTCGCCTTTTCGCCCTTGTACAACAGGAGATAAAATATATGCTTTCTCATTAGAGTGTAGTTTTAAAATTTGGTTTACTATCTGTTCGGGAGTTTGTCTTTTAATTTCTCGGTTACACTCCCAGCAGTGTGGCTTGCCAATGCTAGCATAGAGCAGCCTTAAATAGTCGTGTATTTCTGTAATGGTCCCAACCGTAGACCTCGGGTTGCGTGAGCCGGTTTTTTGTTCAATAGATATTGCGGGAGAAAGCCCTTCAATTGTATCAACATCAGGCTTTTCCATTAAATCTAAAAATTGTCGTGCATAGGCTGAAAGAGACTCAACATATCTTCTTTGTCCTTCAGCATAGATCGTATCAAAAGCTAAGGAAGATTTTCCTGATCCAGACGGGCCTGTAATAACAACCAATTTGTTTTTATCAATATCAACATTGATATCTTTTAGGTTGTGTTGTCTTGCGCCTCTAATTAATAGTTTATTTTTCATTTTTTTTTCAAAAAAGTTAGCATATAAGTTACTTAACTATAGAATTGATTCAAAAAAAGATTTAGGTTTGTGTATAAATAAAATGAATAACCTCAAAAATAAATTATTGGTGGCAATGCCTAACATGGTAGATCCGTATTTTGCAGAAAGCGTTGTTTTGATCTGCGAAGACAGTGCTGATGGGGTGTTGGGGTTAATTGTTAACAAGCCTATTAGCCAAATGAAGGTTGTGGGTGCTGGATTAAAAAACAAATTTTTTAAAGATCTTATTTCTGAGTCTGAAAAAATTTATTTTGGGGGGCCTGTAATGTTGCATGAGGCTTGCGTATTAAGCGAAAATGATAATTCAAACATTTTATTTGATATGTCAGAAAAAATTAAGCTTTCCAACGACCTTGATTTAATACAAAAAATTTTATTTGATGATAAAATCCCTAAAAATACAAAATTAATTTTTGGTCACGCAGCGTGGGATGTAGATCAGCTGAAAAATGAAATTAAAAGAGGTGATTGGTTGGTTAGTCATAGCGCGGAGCGGGTTTTTACTATGAATCCTAAGTTAATTTGGGGAAGTCTTATTAAAAATTTTGGTTTAGATAGGTTAAATATAACTGGCATTGGCGGTGTCTCTTGATATCGGGCTTAAAGAGGGTGATGCGAGACGTGAAAAAACGTAAGGTGACTAAAGGAACAAACGGTATGCAACTTATTGTGAATGGTTGGGGATTAATAAAACAGGGATGGGTTCTTATAAAGAGCGATGTTCGCCACCATCGCAAAAAATAGTCGAACAGTTCACAAAATCTGCTTTATCTGATAGCAATAAACTCACCAGCCCTGCTACATCTTCTGGGGTGGTCGTTCTTCTCATGGGGTTTCTTTCTGCTGTTTTTTCTACCCAATCTTCCCAATTATCGGAAATTTTTGTTAGTGCTCGTGTTGGTGTAATGCCCGCCTGTATGGTATTAGCAGTAATGCCTTGGGAGCCAAGCTCCCACCCTATTTGTCTAATAACGGCCTCCAAAGAAGCTTTTGCTACACCCACGGGGCCATACCCCTCCATTGCTTTGTAGCTACCTTCGCTTGTTAGGCCAAGAACCCTAGACCCCTTGGATAAAAGTTTGTGCTCTAATAATATTTGTGTCCAATAAATAAGACAGTGTGCCATAACGTGTTGTGTCATATCCATTTGTCTTTGTTTTACTGGAGTTGGTTTGAAAAAATTAGTTGTACTGCCAAAAGCAATTGAGTGCATTAGCAATTTAATTGGTTGTTTTTTGGTCAGGCTAGCAATTTCTTCTATATGTTTAGACATTACATCTTTATCTGCGGCATTTTCATTCCAAAAACATACCGATCCACCATTAATTTTTGCAATTTTTTTCTTAAGGCTTTCTGCTTCCTTCTTAATGGGTCCTCGGTCCAAATGAAATCCGATGATCCCGTAACCTTCTTTAGCTAGTGCCAAAGCAGTTGCAGCGCCGTGTCCCGTAGAACACCCTAAAATGATTGCCCATTGTTTACTCATAGAAATTCAATTTAATAAATACTCACCCAATTAAGTATTATATTCTCACAATGAAGTTGAATTGTGGATTTGTCGGATTACCAAATGTGGGGAAATCAACCCTATTTAATGCTTTAAGCAAAAACAATATTGCTGCAGAAAATTATCCCTTCTGTACTATAGAGCCAAACACTGGAATCGTTGAAGTTCCCGATGAAAGACTAGATGTATTGTCAAAAATTTTTAATCCAGAAAAAACCATTTATAACACCATAGAGTTTATTGATATAGCAGGGCTAGTGAAAAATGCACATCAGGGCGAAGGGCTTGGTAATCAGTTTTTATCGCAAATCCGATCTGTAAAAGTTGTTATACAGGTTGTAAGATTTTTTTCTGACAAAAACATAACGCACGTTGAAAATCGCATAGATCCAATTGATGATATGGAAATTATTAATACAGAGCTGGTATTAGCTGACATGAAAACAGTTGAAAGGTCTCTAGAAAAAAATGAAAAGCTTATCAAGGCTAATAAGCCTGAGGGAAGGTTGGCCAAAGAAGTTTTGTCCAATCTTTTGCTTCATCTAAACGAGGGTTGTCCGGCAAGAAGTTTTGTTCGCAACTCAAAAGAAGACCCTATAATAAAAAACCTGTTTTTATTAACCGATAAGCCTATGATTTATGTAGCTAACGTTGATGACGCCTCTATTGATGGGGAGCAACTGTCTGAGGCACAAAAAGTTGCTGAAAAAAATCAGTCTTCTTTTGTTGTTATTAACGGAAAGCTAGAAACAGAAATGTCAGACTTTGACGAAGAGGAGAAAAAAATAATTTTAGAAGACTATAACCTAAAAGAAACGGGGCTAAACACTCTTATTAAAGAGGCCTATAACACTCTTGGTCTTCAAACTTTTTTTACGTGTGGCGAAATGGAGGTTCGCGGCTGGACAATAAAGAAGGATGATTCTGCCGTAGACGCTGCCGAAGAAATTCACACAGATTTTGCAACAAAATTTATTAAGGCAGAAATATATAGCTTTGATGATGCGGTAAAACACCAAGACGACATTAAAGAATTAAAAACATTGGGGTTGGTGAAAAATGTTGGTAGAGACTATATTATGCAAGAAGGCGATGTAGCATATTTTATTAAGGGACAATAATGCAAAATAAAATTAGAGTTGGCCTTATAGGCGCAGGACATTTAGGCAGGTATCACATAAAACACCTATCAAAACATTCTGATATCGATTTTGTCGGGTTTTTTGACACAGATCAAGAAAATGCTAGGCAGGTTGCATCTAAGTTTTCTGTAAAACCGTTTGAAGATTTTAATCAGTTAATAGATAGCGTTGATGCCATGCATATTGTTACGCCAACAAACACCCACCATGAAATCGCTAAAAAATGTTTAAATAAAAATAAAGATATATTTATTGAAAAACCTATTACGAAGAACACAAAAGAGGCTTGTGACATTATTGGCATAGCAGAAAAAAATAATTGTATTATACAGGTTGGTCATATTGAAAGGTTTAATCCTACCATTAATCACCTTAAAACTGTTTTTGCTCAACCGCACTATATTGAAATAGAAAGGTTAGCTCCTTTCCAGTCACGAGGCACTGAAGTTCCTGTTGTGTTAGATTTAATGGTGCACGACATTGATTTAATTTTATCTATTGTCGACTCAAGCATTGTCGATGTACACGCTAGCGGCGCTAGCATGATGAGCGAAACCGTAGACCTGGCTCACGCACATATTAAGTTTGAAAATGGCGTTGTCGCAAACTTAAAGTCTAGCAGAATTGCTCAAAACTATGTTAGAAAAATTCGTACTTATGAAAAAAACCTTTATACCATTACAGACTTAATGATACCACAAATCGAAGTATATGGGCTCGAAAAAACTGCTGTCTTTTCTGATCAATGTATTGAGCAAAATGTTGAAACTGCAGCGGGAACAAAAAACCTGTTTTATGAAAAAATTATACCGAAAAAAGAAGATGCTCTTTTAAAAGAAATAGACAACTTTGTTGTTTCTATAAAAGATAGGCAGCCTCCTATTGTAGATGGAAACCAAGGACTAAGGGCTCTAGAAATTGCGCTTCAGATTGAACAAAAAATTATTAAAAATGACTAAGAAAAAAATAGTGGTGATTGCCGGTGAAGACTCTGGAGACTTGCACGGCTCTCATCTTATACGTGAAATAAAAAATTCTAGCTCAAGCTTTGAGTTTCATGGTATTGGTGGGGATCAAATGATCGGTGCGGGGTTAAAACCAATTGAGCATATTAAAAACCTTAATGTTATTGGTATTGTAGAGGTTTTAAAGCACTATCCAAGAATTAAAAAAATCTTTAATAGCACGCTTGCATTTATCAAAAAAACAATGCCAGAAAAAGTGATTTTAATTGACTATCCTGGGTTTAACCTAAGGTTGGCAAAAAAAATTTCTAGCATGGGAATTGAAGTTTCATATTTTATTTTACCGCAAGTTTGGGCATGGAGGAGTTCGCGAGCAAAAATTTTGGAAGAAAACACAGATAAGCGCATTAGCATTATTCCTCTAGAAAAAGACTGGTTTAAAAAGCGTGGAATTAACATCAAATATGTTGGCAACCCATTAATAGGTCTAAAAAATGTGCGGGGGGACAAAGATTGGCTTTATAAAAAATATGGTATTTCTCGCGATGAAAAAATTGTTGCTCTCATGCCTGGAAGCAGAAAATCTGAAATTCAAAAACACTGGAAAATATTTTTAGAAACAATGGGTCTTTTGGAAAAAAATTCGAAACAAAAAATAACTCCTATTCTTCTGCAGGCACCGAACGTTTCTATTGAAAATCTTCCCAATCGTTTTGTTGCAACGAAAGAAAATCACCATGAAATACTTTCGGTAGCGGATGCCGCCATCGTTTCGTCGGGGACAGCTACATTAGAAACCGCTATACTTGGTTGTCCGATGGTTGTTTGTTATAAGCTTTCACCAATCACTTGGTTTTTAGCACAAAAAATGTCTTCTGTAAAATATCTTTCATTGGTAAATCTTATTGGCAATAAAAATATTGTTAAGGAATTGCTACAAACAGAAATGAATGCCCCAAACATAGCAGAAGAGGTTCTCTTTCTTTTGTCTGGCGATGGCCAAAAAAGCGTCAAGTCTGACTATGAGACGCTAAGAAACTCTTTAATATCCAAAACAAACCCATATAAGGAAGCTGCGCAACATATTCTTGCATAAACAATACATGTATAAAATCAAAACAACTATTTTAAAACTGTTTATTAAGTTTTTATATGGGCTTAACAGGTGGAGTGTTGTTGGGGAAGAAAATATCCAAAGCCTAGTAAGAAAAAAGCGGTCTTTTATACTTGTCACGTGGCATGGAAAGGTTTTAGCTGTTTTTAAATATTTCGCTAATAAAAACTATATTGGACTTGCAAGCAAAAGTAGGGACGGTAGCCTGATTGTTGATGTTGGAACAAAAATGGGTTACAAGTTTGTAAGGGGGTCAAGCGGTAAGGGTGGAAGCGAGGCATATCAAAATATGGTGGATCTTCTAAAAAAACCTGCTACACAACTCATCATTACCCCTGATGGTCCGACTGGACCAGAACATGTTCCCAAGCCGGGCGCTGTAAGACTAGCAAAAGAAAGTGGGGTCCCTGTTATCCCCGTAATTGGACACGTATCAAGAAGTTGGAAGTTTAAAAATTGGCATACTTTTTATATTAGCAAACCGTTTAGTAAAACTAGGTTGGTCGTTGGGCAACCAATTTATTTTACCAGAGAACAGTCAACAGAAGAGTGTTTAAATATTTTAAAAAAAGCGCTGGTTTCAACAGACAAAGAGGCTTCATCAAATGCGTAGCGTTGTTTCTGTAGTTTTGTCTTTATTCCCAATACATCTATTGTTTATAAAAATAAAAAACTATTTGTATGATAAAAACATCCTTTCTCCTACAAGGGCCGGTGCTACGGTTATTAGTGTGGGCAATATCTCTTTGGGGGGTACAGGAAAAACCCCTTTTACTATTGCTTTATCAAACTTTTTGGTTCAGCGCGGAAAGTCTGTTGGTGTCTTAACGAGAGGTTACGGAAGAAAGGGTTGTGGTGATTTTTTATTGAAAAACCACTCTGTAGAGGAGGCTGGCGATGAAGCTATTGTGCTACGAAATAACCTTTCTAATTCTGTACCAATTTATATATCAAAGAATAAGGTTTTGGGGGCAAAAAAACTTATTGATCTTGGCTGTGATATTATTGTTCTAGATGATGCTTTTCAGCATCGAAAAATACATCGCGACATTGATGTTGTTTTGGTTAATCCAGATGAACTAAAAGAGAAAAACAAAAAAACATTTCCATGGGGTGTTCTTAGGGAGCCTTTTTATAATATTGATCGTGCTGATATTATAATTACCAACAAAATAAATCTCTACAAAGAAAGCTCTCCCCTAAAAAACAGCTTATTAATTAACACCGAATTTGAAAATGAGGTGCTGTCTAGCAATGAAAAAACAACAATAAACCAATTGTCAGGCTTAAAAAACGTTATGTCGGTCTGCGGTGTTGGAAAACCAGAAAGTTTTCAAAAAAGCTTGTCAGAGCTGAACGTTCATGTGGTAGAAAAATTAATCTATCCAGATCATCATAGTTTCAGCAAAAAAGATGTGTCTAACATTGTGCTGGGCATAGAAAAAAATAAAATAGACGCTATTGTTTGTACAGAAAAAGATTGGGTGAAGCTTTCTTTGTTTAAAGAAAAAATTAGTGTTCCAATATATGCCATTAAGTTAAAACACAGCTTAAATGAAGAGGTTCGTGAGGCATTTCTACGTCTATTATAAATATTGTCTAGGCTGTTGACATTACACGCTGAATGGGCTAATTTGTTGGACATTTAACACGTTAGGAGGATTTAAATGGTAGAATTATTTTTAGAAGGTGGGCCTTTCATGTGGCCAATTTTATTGCTTCTATTAGCTGGGCTTGGGCTTGTTGGAGAGCGCGCATATTCACTAAACCAATCACAAGCAGACTCTGAAGGGTTTATGGATGCATTGAGACAGTCTCTAAAATCTGGAGGAGCAAAAAAGGCTTTAACTGTATGTTCCGATCATGATGGGCCTGTATCAAACATTTGTGAGGCGGGTCTTGCAAGGGTTGGTAAAGGAAGCGAGCAAGTAGAAAAAGCAATTGAAAACGCTGGGTCGCTTGAAATGGCTTTCTTAGAAAAAAATATGGGTTGGCTAACAGCAATTATTGCTATTGCACCAATGATGGGCTTTACGGGAACTGTGGCCGGTATGATTTTTGCGTTTGACGCTATTGCAGCAGCAAACGATATCTCACCAGCTGTGGTAGCTGTCGGTATTTCTCAGGCGCTATTAACAACAGCTTTTGGTCTAATTGTTGCAATGATTATTCAAATTTGTCAAAACTTCTTCTCTTCTATGATTGATGGTATGGTATTAGATATGGAAGAAAGATCAATTGAGCTAACAGATCTTTTAAGAGACGCTAAATAGGTTTTTCTTTTAATGGCTATAAGAGAGAGAAAAGCTAGAACTGGGGCTATCCCTGAGGGTGGAATGGCAGATATTGCCTTTTTGCTATTGGTCTTCTTTTTGGTTACAACAACCATAGACATGGACAAGGGGCTTGGAATTATCTTGCCAGCTGAAGGACAAGAGCTTGAAATCAACAAGAAAAATATTCTTAATTGTTTAATTAGCGCTTCTGGCGCTGTGTTGCTTGGCGGAGAACCCGTAGAGATGAAAGATCTTAGTCGTAAAGTTCAAGACGAGCTGCGAGCAAATGACAAGCTAATTGTTTCTGTTAAGGCTCACGAAAAAGCACAGTATGATGTCTATATCGAAGTCTTGGATCAGTTAAAGATAGCAAAAGCTACTCGTATATCAATCGCGGAGACAGAATGAAGTTTAGAAGAAAATCTGGTGTAGAATCAAAAATATCGACCTCCTCAATGCCTGATATTATTTTTATGCTTCTTATCTTTTTCATGGTTACAACCGTACTAAGAGAATATTCGGGTCTTCCAATTTCTTTGCCAAAAGCAGAGCGCATTGAAAAGCTTGAGTCTAAAAGACATACCTCTGATATTTGGGTTTCTAAGGATGGCTTAATATCTATTGAAGACAAGCTTTTTAACAACGACGATGTGCGTCATGTTATGTATGAAAAAAGAGCCTCAAACCCACAGCTAACCGTTTCTTTAAAAGCGGATCAGGCAGCAAGAATGGAAATTATTTCTGGTGTACACAACGAACTAAGAAAGGCCGATGCTCTAAAGCTAAATTATTCAACAAAAGTAAAGGCGCCCAACTAATGGATTTTGATGACATAAAAAAACTTCTTTCAAAGATTGCTCCTGTTTCTTGGGTAGTAAACCTTTTGTTAAGACGCGCAAACCTCGCTCAAAACACCTTAAAAGAGAAATATTCTACTGTATTGCGAATTGGAACTTTAATGGCTTGCGTTTTTATGTTATTAGGTTTTTATAGCCTACAGCGCTTTGAAAATGATATTGAAATTGAAACAGAGGGCCAAATTATTATTGAAAACATTGAAATACCGGAAACACAACAATTTGAAACACCTCCTCCGCCTGCAAGACCTTCTATTCCAGTTGAGTCAGAAGATGATGATTTGGCAGACGACCTAACAATTGAGGAGACTGATCTAGATAATTTTGATGCGTGGGATGCTCCACCTCCTCCGCCATCCGGACCTCAAGTCAAATTTATTCCTTATGATAAGGCTCCCGTGCCTTTAATGCCTATTAGGCCAGTGTATCCTGATATTGCGCAAGAGGCGGGAATTGAAGGCCAAGTAATTGTTCAGTGTTTTATTGATGACAAAGGAAGGGTAAAAGAAACTATTGTTCTTAAGGGAATTCCAAACACTGGATTAAATGAATCTGCTGTTGAAGCTCTTAGAAAAACAAGATTTAGGCCTGCAAAACAAAGAGAAACTAAGGTTGGAGTTTGGATTACAATTCCAATCAACTTTACTCTTCAGAACTAACTATAAGCTTGTTTAGGGTGGCGTTACCCGCCCCAACAACAATTTCATCGCCAACACTTAAAGGTCCAACCCCGTGAGGTGTTCCTGTAAAAATTAGGTCCCCCTTCATTAGCGGAATTCTGTTTGATAAAAAATGAATTAACTCTACAAAAGAGAATGTCATTTGGTTGTGGTTTCCTGTTTGTTTTTTCTCGTTATTAACTGAAAGCCAAAAATCTTCCTCTATAGGTTTTTCTGAAAAAGTCGAAACAACAGCAGAGCCCGCAAAAGACTTTGATAATAGCCATGGTAGTTTTAGTTCTTTTAGTTTGTTTTGATATTTTCGATCAGTTAAATCAATCCCCAAAGAATATCCTTCTATAAAAGAGTTTGCTTCGTTTTTGTTTTCGCTTTTACCGTCCCTTCCAACTAACAACACAATTTCTACTTCGTGTTCAATTGTTCTGTTGGGGGGTAAAACAATTTGGTTGCTAGTGTTTAGCGATGGAAGAGATTTTTGAAAAAAGAATGGCTCTGTTGGTTTTGTGTTTCCAAGCTCTTTTGCGTGCTCTATATAGTTGCGCCCAACACAATAAATGTTTCGTACTAAAACTTTTTTTCCGTTGTTTTTTATGATGTGCATGCTTGGTTTACTTTTTGTCTAACAAGTTACTTACCTGAGCCTTAACAAACTCTCTATTTAGTCTTGCAATGTTTGTTTGGCCAATCTCTTTTGGACACTCAGCAGAGCAGGCCCCTGTGTTTGTACACGAACCAAAACCCTCTTTGTCCATTGTTGCAACCATAGCGCTTACTCTTTTGGTTTTTTCTTTTTCTCCTTGCGGAAGAAGTGCGAGGTGTGAAATTTTTGCTGAAGTAAACAACATCGCCGAAGAGTTCTTGCAGGCTGCTACACAAGCACCGCAACCAATACATGCAGCAGAAAGAAAGGCTTCGTCAGCGTTCTTTTTTTCTATCGGGGTTTCGTTTGCTTCTCCTGCTTCACCCGTGTTTACAGAAACAAACCCTGCAGACGAAATAATGCGATCAAAAGACTGGCGATCCACCGAAAGGTCTTTAATAACCCCAAAAGATTTTGCGCGAAAAGGCTCTAACAAAATATCATCTTCATCGTTAAAGGATCTCATGTGCAATTGACAAACGGTGGTGGCGTCTTGGGGGCCGTGTGGTCTTCCGTTAATCATAAAACCACAAGACCCACATATACCCTCTCTGCAATCATGATCAAAAGCGACGGGGTCTTGTTTTTCTTTAATAAGCTTATTGTTTAAAATGTCTAACATTTCTAAAAATGAAATGTTTGGGTCAACGTTTTCTAGTCTATATTTTTGCAATTTCCCTCGATCAGAATTAGAGCCTTGTCTCCAAATTTTTAAATTAACGTTCATTATTTATAGCTTCTGGTTTTTAGTTTTACGTTTTTATATTTTAATTCTTCTTTAAAGAGTTTTGGTTTCTCGTTCCTGTTGTATCCCCACGCAGCAACATATTTAAAATCTTTGTCGTTTCTTTTTGCTTCGTTTTCTTTTGTTTGATACTCTTCTCTAAAGTGCGCCCCACAAGACTCTTTTCTATCTAGCGCATCGTGCGCCATGAGCTCTGCAAGCTCTATAAAATCTTTTAATCTTAGGGCTTTTTCTAGCTCTTGGTTCATGTCTTTATCGCTTCCCGGTATTGAAACGCTACTCCAAAATTTCTCTTTAATTTTTGGTATAGATCCTATTGCCTGCTCTAAGCCCTCTGCGTTTCTTGCCATACCAACCTTGTCCCAAACAACCTTGCCGAGCTCTCTGTGGATTTCGTCTACTACAAAATCTCCATCAATAGACATAATATGCTCGATGTCTTTTTCTGTTTCTTTTACCGCATCTACAAACTCTTTGTTGTTGGTCTTGTTAGAAAATTCAGGTTTTTCTTTTGCTAGGTAGTCCATTACGGTGTGTGGTGCAACAAAATATCCATCTGCCAGCCCTTGCATAAGAGCGCTTGCCCCTAAGCGGTTGGCCCCATGGTCTGAAAAGTTGCTTTCGCCAATAGAAAACAGTCCGGGAATTGTTGTCATTAAGTTATAATCTACCCACAACCCGCCCATCGTATAATGAACAGCTGGATATATTTTCATTGGGGTCTTATAGGGGTTTTCGTCTGTAATGTTTTGATACATGTCAAATAGGTTTCCATACTTTTCTCTAATAAACTCCTCCCCCTTCTCTTCTATTGCTTTTTTAAAATCAAGGTAAACAGCTACGCCTGTTGTGCCAACACCCTGCCCATTATCACAAACCTCCTTTGCTCTCCTGCTTGCTACATCTCTTGGAACAAGGTTGCCAAAAGCTGGATAAATCCTTTCTAAATAATAGTCTCTTTCTTTTTCGGGAATTTCTACAGCCCTTCTTGTGTCGTTTTTCTTTTTTGGCACCCAAACCCGCCCATCGTTTCTTAAGCTTTCGCTCATCAAGGTTAGTTTAGATTGGAAATCGTTTTTTACTGGAATGCACGTTGGGTGTATTTGTGTAAAGCTTGGGTTTGCAAACAGAGCTCCTTTTCTATGTGCTCGCCAGTTTGCAGTAACATTGCTAGACATCGCGTTTGTGGATAAATAATATACATTAGAATATCCTCCTGTAGCCAAAATAATGACGTCTGCAGAATGCGATTCAATTGCCCCGTTTAATAGGTTTCTGGTTACAACTCCTTTTGCTTTTCCGTCAACAAGAACAACGTCTAACATGTCGTGTCTGGGATAAAATTTTACCTTTCCTGTGTTTGTTTGTCTGCTGAGCGCTGAGTAGGCCCCCAACAGAAGTTGTTGTCCGGTTTGTCCTCTTGCATAGAAGGTTCGAGAAACCTGGACGCCCCCAAAAGACCTGTTGTCTAATAAGCCTCCATATTCTCTTGCAAACGGCACCCCCTGAGCAACGCACTGGTCTATAATGTTGGCGCTTAGCTCTGCCAGGCGATAAACATTATCTTCTCTTGATCTAAAATCTCCGCCCTTAATTGTATCGTAAAAAAGCCTCATTACGCTGTCGCCGTCGTTTTTATAGTTTTTTGCCGCATTAATACCTCCTTGTGCAGCAATGCTGTGTGCTCTTCTTGGTGATTCATGATAAGAAAATGCGTGTATATTAAAGCCCTTTTCTGCTAGGGTTGCGGCTGCAGATGCGCCCGCAAGTCCCGTACCAATAATAATAACCTTATATTGGTTTGCCTCTTCTGGCGTTAGCGTGTTAAGCCTTTTTTTATAGTCCTCCCACTTGGTGTGAAGATCACCTTTGGGCGCTTTAGAGTTAAGTATAAAGTCTGTCATTTTTATAGAAACCTCACAACAAAACCAAACCAAACAGGTATTGAAATAAACCCAAGAGGAATCCACAACCAAAAAATTGTTGATAAGCTATTATATTGTCTTTCATATTTTGTTCCCACAATTCCTAACGTTTGTCCCGCTGAAACAAACCCGTGTTTAAGGTGATAACCAAGCATGGCAATTGCAACAATATAAAACACTGCAAAAAATGGGTTTGCAAATCCAACCTGGTCTCCAACAACAACATCATAGTAGGATTGGTCCTTGGGACCAAAATTAAATTTATACCAAAAAGTTGCCCAGTGGGTAACCAAAAAAATAAATATAAAGCTTCCTGTAAGCGCCGCATACCTTGCAGAAGATGATGTGTTTTCTTTGCTGTAAGAGTTTGTGTTTTTTTTTGCTTGTCTGTTTTTCCACCACAACAATAGTCCGTTATATGCGTGGCTTAAAACAAAGGTTAGTAAAAAAAATTCTGCTATTCTGATCAAAAACCCCAAATACTTTAGTTTGTCAACATAGGAATTAAACGCTTCTTCGCTAACAAACAAAAAAAGGTTTCCAAATAAATGAAAAGCCATGAAAAAAGATAACAACAAGCCTGATATTGCCATTAAAATTTTTCTTCCAATTGAAGATGTTAATATTTGAAATATTGACATAAATTTACCTAGTAATAAACTCAATGTTATAACCCGTTTAGATAAAGGTAAAGACAAAAAATATGGCCAAAAACTTCAAAATTGCAGGGGGGCATCGCGACACCGTTAGTTCTGCAGAAAACATATTAAAATTGGGTGGAAACGCTTTTGACGCCACTATATCGGGCGTGTTTTCTTCAATGGTTTGTGAGTATCTCTATACAGGGGCAGCAAGCGGGGGTGCAATGATGGTGCAAAAAAGTGGTTTTTCTCCTTCTTTGATAGATTTCTTTGTTGAAACCCCAAGGTCTATCCAAAAAAATGTTGGGGACTTTAAAACAATTTATGCAGATTTCGGCGACACAAAACAAGAGTTTAATATTGGTGCTGGATCTGTTGGTGTTCCGGGAACAATCCCTGGGTTAATTGAGATTCACAAGCGCTATGGTTCTTTGCCTTTTTCTGTTTTAGTGGAGCAGTCGGTTCATTTAGCAAAAAAGGGTTCTGTAACATCCAAAAACCAGGAGTACCTGTCTAGTGTGCTATCTCCCGTAATATCAAACTCTCCAGAACTTCTTTCTTTGTTCAAAAAAGATGGTTCTTTTCTTCGTGCCGGAGAAAGATTTTTAAACAAAGAGCTTGGTTTGTTTTTAGAGCAGTTTTTATATGAAGATGCGAAAGATTTTTACAAAAATGAAGTATGTCCTCTTTTTTACGACACTCTTTCTGAGGGTGGTATCATTAGCCTTAAAGACCTGCAAGACTATACCCCTAAAAAAAGAAGGCCATTAAAGGTCAAATATCGCGGTTGCGATATTTTTATGAACCCTAAACCGTCTACGGGCGGGGCGTTAATTAAAGAAGGTTTAAAGAGTTTGTCCAAAATAAAAAATGTTTCAAAAAAAGATTTTGAGGCGGCCCTGTTTGCAATCAGCCTTTTAAAAGATCGTGATACTGTTGGCTCTACCACCCACCTAACGGTTATTGACCATAAAAAAAACGTGGCTTCCGCAACAACCACAAACGGTGTTGGTGCTGGGTTTATAATACCAAAAACGGGGGTCATGCCAAACAACATGTTGGGAGAAAAACACCTAAACCCACATGGGTTTCATGCGTGGAAATCAAAACAAAGAATTCCTAGCAATATTTGTCCAACTTTGATTTTAGGAGGAAAACAGGAGGTGGTTGCTCTTGGTTCTGCTGGTAGTAGCAGAATTATTTCGGCTGTTCTTTCCGTAATAACAAACATGTTGGACCATAAAATGAGTTTAGTTGATGCGGTTTCTAGCCCAAGAATTCATGTCGAGGGCGGGGTTTTGCATTGTGAGCCAGACAACAAAAAACCAAAGTATGGTGCAGATGAAGTCGTTAGTTGGGGAAATAAAAACATGTATTTTGGTGGAGTCAATGCTTGTAGTTTTTCTGAGTCTGTGGGCGATGAGCGAAGAAGCTCTGTTTCGGTCTAATAGTTTTTAGCTTGAAAGCCATGAAAATAGTTTTTTCATATTTTCGCTTTTGGGCATTATTTCTGGGTGCCACTGAACCCCAATAAAGTTATTGCGACCAGCAATTTCAATGGCCTCTACTGCACCATCTTCTGCTTTGGCTGTTATAACCACCTCCTTTCCTGGAATGTTAATGCATTGGTGGTGGCTGCTTTTAACGCTAAAGCTTTCTTTTTGAACAATGCTGTAAAGCAGCGAATCTTTGTTTGTTGTGTTAACGCGATGTGTGTTTGCTGCGCCATTAAAAACCCCATGATTAATGTGGTTTTTGATAAGCGTTGGTATGTCTTCTATGAGAGTCCCCCCCAAAATAACGTTCGCGTGCTGCACGCCTGCGCAAATTGCAAGAATTTTTTTGTTTTGGTTCATGGTCTCTAAAAAAATAGCTCTATCAAACGCCTCTCTTTTGTCTGACATAATATCTGGATCTAAAAGTTGAGGGTTTTTTGATTTGTATGTTTTTGCTGGGACGTCTGGTCCGCCAACCATTAGGAGGCTGTCTATGTTTGACACCAAAGAAGATATTTGGTTTGCGTTGTTTGTGTGGCTAAGTGTTACGGGACAACCCCCGTTTCTCCAAACAGCCTGGTAATATGCCTCTTTTGTGGCGTTCCACATAGAGCTTTTATAATCTATGTCATAGGGGTTAATTCCAATAAGGGGTTTTTTCAAAACGGTTTTTAGAATTTGTATTCGTTTAGTTTTGGAACTTTTTTTATAACCTCTTGTAATGAACCTTTGTAGGTTTTTTTGTTGTAGCGAACAACCCAGGTCCCAGACGGCTTTCCGCTAGAAAAGCTTCCTGTAATTGTTGGGTTCTCTTGCGGTGCAACATATTTCCACTCACCAGACTTTTGGTTGTTTTCATATTGACCTCTACCATAAAAGCGAGATCCAAAATCAATGTCTGGCCCTTCTGTCCATTCTCCGTTTTTTATATCTTGAGTGTATGGTCCAGAGGCAACTTTTCTCGACTTGTTAATATTGGACTCTATAATGCTATTGTCTTCTTTTTTATAGTGAGCCCAAACACCTTCTTTTTTACCAAATTGGTATGAACCCTCTTGTTTAAGGGCCAAAGAACCTTCTTTTTCTGTAAAATATTCTTTCCAGTCTCCCGTTTTCACGCCATCAACATAAGAACCCTTTCCTCTGTTTAAAGAGTGGGGAGAAAGGTTGTGAAACTTTCCACTTAACAGTCCGTTAGAATAGTTTTCTTCCCAGCCGGTATCTTTTCCTTTTTCATACCAAACCCATTTATCAATTTTCTTACCCTCAATATAGTCTCCCTCGCTTACAAGAACTCCTTGCGGGTCCCAGCTTTTCCATAGGCCTGATTTTTCCCAGTTTTCATAGTTCCCAGCTCGAATTAGCGCTCTTGTGTTGGGATCTCTTTCTTTCCATCTTCCTGAGCCATTTTCAAAGGTAATTTCTCCTCTGGTAATCAGCCTTCCTTCGTTGTCTTTGCTCCAGGTTGTCCAGGTTCCAACTATCTTGCCGTCTTCATACTTAATATACTCTAGTCTTTTGTTTTTTTCTCGGGGCCCTGGAAACAAGTATGTAACCTGCTCTCCCTCCGGAACGCCTTTAATGTAGCTGGCTTTTTTTTGTGTGCCTTTTTTAATGTCCACCTCAAACCAATTTCCATCTTTCAATCCTTTTTTATAAACACCTACAAGCTCTCCATATTTGTCTAGCACGTCTCCAGAGAAAACCTTGTCTGTTTCTTTGTTGTAAGCAACTCCGTCTTCCTTAACGATGACCTGGTCTTCATAAATTTCTCCAGAACAAGACAACATTAAACTTGTTATAAATATTATAAATGTTTTTTTCATACCCTCTCCCTAATTTCTTTTCTGTTTATTTTTATTTGGGGTGTCAATTTTTTTACACAGCACAAATGTATTAATTATGAACTTTAAACAAAAAATATATTTTTTTTCACAAACAAAGACCGATGGCGACCAATCTATGCCTGAAATCCTTGGGGGGAAGGGTGCAAACATTGCTGAAATGTGTAAGCTTGGTCTTCCTGTGCCGCCAGGATTCACCTTAGCAACCCGCCTTTGTAATGATTTTTTTAAAAATAAAAAGCTCTCTTTAGCTCTGAAAAAAAATATTAAAAAATATATTAAAAAAACTGAGGGGGTTGTTGGTGCTTCTTTTGGTGGAAAAAACCCTCTTTTGCTTTCCGTTCGGTCTGGGGCGCCAGTTTCTATGCCGGGAATGATGGAAACCGTTCTAAACGTTGGCCTAACGTCTAAGACCATACCACACCTTATTGCAAGGTCTGGAAGTGAAAGATTTGCTTATGATAGTTATCGCAGATTAATCATGATGTATGCTGATGTGGTTATGGAAAAGTCTCTTGGTTTAAACAAAAGCGCTACCGGGGTGCGCACAAAGATGGAGTTTCTTCTTGAAGAAATGAAGAAGAAAAACAAATATAAAGATGACTCTTCTGTTTCTGCCAAACACTGGAAAGAGCTATCTATTAAATATTTAGCCTTGATAAAAAAAGATTTTGGTGTGGAATTTCCTGATGATCCACACAGTCAGCTTTTTGGTGCTATAGAGGCGGTTTTCTCAAGCTGGAATGGGAAGAGGGCAAAAGAATATAGAGCCCTTGAAAACATACCCGAAACCATGGGAACTGCGGTAAGTGTTCAGGCAATGGTCTTTGGAAATTTGGGAGAGGATTGTGGAACTGGGGTGGCCTTTACAAGAAACCCATCCACCGGAGAAAATAAGTTTTATGGCGAATGGTTACAAAACGCACAGGGCGAAGATGTTGTTGCTGGAATCAGAACCCCTCACCCAATACTGGCTGAGTCTGGATCAAAAAAATCTCTTGAAAAAACAATGCCAAAGGCGTTCTTGGAGCTTGGCCGCGTTAGAAGGCAGCTAGAAAAACATTTTGACGAAATGCAAGACATTGAATTTACAATACAAGACAACAAGCTTTGGATGCTACAAACAAGAACGGGGAAAAGAACGGGTATTGCTGCTGTTAAAATTGCTACCGACATGGTTGGGGAGCGTTTAATTAGCAAAAAAACAGCTCTTTCTCGCGTCCACCCAAATCAAATTTATGAAAGCCTTTTAAAAAACATTGAGCCTGATTCTCTTGTTGGGGTAAGAGCTGTTGGTTCTGGGTTGCCTGCGGGGCCAGGAGCGTCTTGTGGGGTGGTCATCTTTTCAGCAGAAAAAGCTGAAGAGTTGGGCAAGAATGGGAAGTCCGTTATTTTAGTAAGAGAGGAAACTTCGCCGGAAGACATTCACGGTATGCACTATTCAGATGGAATTTTAACATCTAGGGGCGGGTTAACCAGCCATGCGGCTCTTGTTGCTCGTGGTTGGGGCAAAAGCTGTGTTGTTGGTTGTCAGGCGCTACAGATCAACAAAAACCTGTCTTCTGGAAGCATTGGTGATACAAAAATTAAAGAAGGTGACTGGATTACTCTTAACGGATCTACTGGTGAAATTTTTAAAGGAAGGCTCCCCCTTTTTCAAAGCCCCCTAAGCGATTCGGGACCTCTGAACGAGCTTCTTTCTTGGGCTGATCGCACCAGAAAGCTAAAAATTAGAACTAACGCAGACACGCCAGAAGACTGTAAAAAGGCTCTTGATTTTGGGGCAGAAGGAATTGGTTTGTGTCGAACTGAGCATATGTTTTTTGATGAAAAAAGAGTTCGCGGGTTTAGAAAAATGATTTTATCGGACGACAAAAAATCTAGAGAGGAACACCTTGCCGGGCTTCTTCCTTTTCAAACAAAAGATTTTTATAACATTTTAAAGGTTATGGGCTCTAAGCCTGTAACTGTTCGACTTTTAGACCCTCCTCTGCATGAGTTTATTACAATACAAGACAAAGAAGTGGATCTTCTTGCTTTAGACCTGAAACAAACCAAAGCTTCTGTTTTGGCGAGAATAGATTTTTTAAAAGAATCCAACCCTATGTTAGGCCACAGGGGTTGTCGTCTAGGAATATCATATCCAGAAATTACTCAGATGCAGGCTCGAGCTCTTTTGGGGGCAGGAATAAAGCTTAAAAAAGAAGGCTTTGATCCAAATATAGAAATTATGATTCCTCTTGTTTCTCATATAAACGAATTTGTAAACCAAAAAAATGTAGTTGATGGTGTGTATAAAGATCTTTTGGTCGAGCAGGGGGTGCAGCTTAAGTATCGGGTTGGAACAATGATTGAGGTTCCAAGAGCTTGTTTGGTTGCAGAAGAAATTGCTCAACATGCTGATTTTTTTAGTTTCGGAACAAACGACCTAACACAAACCACCTTTGGTTTTAGTAGAGACGATACGGGGTCGTTTTTTGAGTCATACTTTGAGTCTAAAATTCTTCCTGGAGACCCTTTTGAAAAAATTGATCAAGGTGGCGTTGGGCGGTTGATGTCTATCGCTGTTAGCGGCGGGCGAAAAAGAAAAAAAGCGCTTTCTATTGGAATTTGTGGGGAACATGGTGGAGAGCCAGACAGTATTAGGTTTTGTAGTGAGCTTGGCCTAAACTATGTAAGCTGTTCTCCTTTTCGAGTTCCTATTGCTCGGTTGGCAGCGGCGCAGGTAGAGCTATGATAGAAAAAAACTTAGATATTGTTGTATATGGTGCCACGGGCTTTACTGGGGCGCTATGTGTAAAATATCTCAAGGAAAACTATCCTGACACAAAAATTGCTATTGGCGGAAGAAATAAGAAAAAGCTTCAGGGGGTTGCTAAAGAAAACTCTCTTGACTGTGAAGTCTTGGTGGCTGACGGAAACGACTCAGAGGCGCTAGACAAAATAACAAAAAGGGCTCGTGTTGTTCTTTCTACTGCGGGGCCGTTTCATAGATATGGATCAAAAATGGTTGCCTCTTGTGTAAAAAATGGTTCGCACTATGTTGACATTACAGGAGAAAATTTTTGGGTAAGAGAAATGATTGCAAAACACCACGAAGAGGCGGGCAAAAAAGGTATTCGAATAATCCCCGCTTGCGGCTACGACTCAATTCCGTCTGACCTGGGGGCTTTTTTTGCTGCCACATCTTTTGGTGAACCCTTAAAATCAATCTTTTCTTATCACACCTGGAAGGGGGAGGCGTCTGGGGGAACAATTGAAACGATGTTTGCAATTAGAAGCCTAAACATTGACCGAGCCGCTTTTGGGCCTTTTTCGCTAAATCCAAAAAACTCAATTACAGATGAACAAAAAAACCTTACTAGCGATAAGGTTTCTGTTGAAAAAAATAACACAATTAATGCGTGGACGGGGCCCTTTGTAATGGCGGCCGCCAATACTCGCGTTGTAAGAAGGGGTGCGGCTCTTTTGGCAGAAAATGGAGAGGGTTATGGTAAAAACTTTGTTTATAAAGAAAGTGCCTATTATTCAAAAAAACGCAGGGCCTACACCACAACATTTATGTTGGGTGTGCTGGGTTTTGTTATTATGACACCGCTTAGAAAAATTGTAAGACCTCTTTTGAAGCAGCCGGGACAGGGGCCAAGCCAGGCTGTTATGGATTCTGGGTTTTTTAAGTGCAAGCTTGTAGCTACCGGAGAAAACGGAAAGCAAAAAACCTATGTTATGGCGGGAAGTGGGGACCCCGGATACAAGGTTACCTCAAAGTTTGTGTGTGAAAGCGCCCTATCTCTGTTGGGAGACCACGCAAACCTCCCGGGGGGTTTGGGTTATGGAGGAATTCTTACATCCTCTTCTGGTTTGGGATACGTTTTGATTGATAGGTTAAAAAATGTTGGGATTTCTTTTGAAGAATCTTCTTAGTGGTTAAAAATGAAGGTGTTGTGATAAAAAAATATTGTCTTTTGTTTTTGTTTTTGTTTCTCGGGCCCGGCGCGGCTCAAAACCACTCTACACACCAAGACCTTGTAGATCTTTTTCATGAATGGAGAGACTTTGAAAACCCACCGCTTGTGGATGGCGCACCAGACTACACTCGAAATCGCCTTAACAAAGACCATGGAAAGTTTAGGTCTCTACAAAGAAGGCTTAATGATATCGATTTTTCTGGTTGGTCAAACAGCGAAAAAATAGACTGGCACGTTGTTAGGGCTGAAATGAATGGCTATGACTTTAACTACAAGATTCTCAGGCCTTGGGAAAAAGACCCTGCTTTTTATCAAACGATCTGGACCTATAAAAGCGATGTTCCTGCTCACGAAGGTCCAACAAACCACGCAACGCTTGAGCTTTGGACGTATGACTTTCCCCTTAGCATAGAAGAAGCCGCCCGACTTGAAAAAGAGCTTAGTGTTATTTCTCCTCTGCTAAAACAGGCAAGAAAAAACCTTGTGGGCAACGCGAAAGATCTTTGGATTGCTGGTACCAATAATTTTTATCGACAAAGGTCTGTTCTTCGGGGGCTTGAAAAAAAAATACAAAAAAACAATGTGCCTCTGGCTGGTGCTCTGCGCGATGCCACAAAAGCAACGGACGATTTTATAGCTTGGCTGGAAGATATGGCAAAGCATAAAAATGGGCCATCTGGCATAGGAAAAGAAAACTATACTTGGTATCAAAAAAACGTTCATTTGGTTCCCCTAACCTGGGAAGAAGAGGTTGAGCTGCTAAAAAAAGAGCTTAGCCGGGCATGGTCTTCTTTGGCTTTAGAAGAACAAAAAAATAAAGGCCTTCCTCCTATGGTTTCAGCAAAAACGCCCGAAGAGTTTGATGTAATGGCAGAGTTGGGCGTTCAAAGATTAATGGCCTTTTTAAAAGAAAAAGAAATTATGCCAATCAAACCAAATATGGAGCCCGCCCTAAGAAGGCATATGGGCTCTTTTGTTCCCGAAGAAAAGAGAAACTTTTTTACAATTGGAATGCACTATGATCCAGTTCCTCTTTATTCTCATTTTTATCACTGGTTTGATTTGGCTCAAATGGAGGACGAGCCGCACAACAGCCCCATTCGAAGAGGCCCTCTTCTTTATAATATTTTTGATTCAAAAAGCGAGGGTATTGCAACTGGCGTAGAAGAAATGTTTATGCAGGCTGGGATCTATGAGGACAGCCCAAGGTCAAAAGAAATTGTTTGGATTATGTTGGCCCAAAGAGCTGCGCGGGGGTTGGGGTCTTTGTATGCGCACGCAAACATGATGACGATGGAGGAGGCTGGGGCCGTTCATGTAAAATGGACCCCAAGAGGTTGGATGGAAACAGAACCACACCTTTTAAGGTTTGAACAACATCTGTACTTGCGCCAACCGGGGTATGGTACGTGCTATATAACAGGCAAACACCTTATTGAGAACCTAATAACCGAAAGAGCTCGACAGCTTGAGTCTGATGGAGAAAGTTTTATAATGAAAGATTTTTTAGAAGCTTTTAATGATGCTGGAAACATTCCCGTTGAGTTGGTTCGCTGGGAAATAACCGGAGAAAAAACTATAACCAAATAATGGTGATTCCTGGGTTGTTTCTATTAAAATCTTCGTCTTTGCTAGACAAAAAATCTGATCTCATTTTGACTGCGTCTCTGTTAAACATGTTATAGTCTTCTCCATTAATAACGCCGCGAAACCTTCCCCGCTGTTCTTTTGCCCAAAAACGAACTTCTTTTGCAACTCTTCCACTTCCAAGTCCGTGTATAATTTTTACTGCTGTAATTTTTGGATTAGTTTTTGCTGTGCTAACAGCAACCTCTAATTCAGAAATTGCATCTCTGGCGCTTTGGCCTCCGTGTCCTATATCTATTTCTTTTAACATGTCTTTAAAATTGGCTATATTTGTTTTCTATGAACAGTCCTCTAAAAAATGTTGAGAGTCTTTTTCTTTCTCAAAAAGAAAAGTGTTCTTCTTTGTCAAAATCTACACACAAGGAAAGAAAGCAAAAACTGAAAAGTCTGTTAAATAATTTTATGGAAATGGAGGACCAGGCCATAGAGGCTCTTTCTTCTGATCTCAAAAAAAGCCCTACAGAGTCTGTTGTAAGTGAGGTTTTGGGCATAAAAACAGAGGCCTCTTTTGCGATAAAAAATCTGAAGAGCTGGATGAAGGTGCGCCGCGTTTCATCCCCAGCCACTGTTTTTTTTACTTCTGGGTGGGTAAGACCAGAGCCAAAGGGCAGTGTTTTAATTCTTTCTCCGTGGAACTACCCCATAATGCTTGCTTTAAACCCCCTTATTGCCGCCATCGCCGCAGGAAATACCGCCATTATTAAGCCTTCAGAATTTGCACCCGCCTCAGGAGAGTTTTTAAAGAGGTTGGTGAAAAAAACTTTTTCAAAAGATGAGGTTGCTGTTGTTTTGGGTGATCAGGGCGCAGCAAAAGAGCTTTTATCTCACCCTTTTAACCATGTATTCTTTACCGGAAGCCCGGCAACCGGAAAGCTCGTTATGTCTGCTGCTGCCAAACACCTGTCTAGCGTTACCCTAGAGTTGGGCGGAAAGTCTCCGGTGGTTGTTGATGAGAGCGCCAACATAAAAGAGGCTGCCTGGAAAATTGCTTTTTATAAGTTTGCAAACGCCGGACAAACATGCACTGCGCCAGACTATATTTTGTGCCATGAAAGTAAGCTGTCTTCCTTGTTGGCGGGCTTAAAAGAAAATTTTAAAAACTTCTTTTCTGGAGATGGTGAGAGACCCTCATCAGATTATTGTCAAATTGTAAATGAAGCTCATTTTGAAAGGGTTCTGGGGTACCTTGAGGACGCAAAAAGGCTTGGAGCAACTGTTGAATTTGGCGGGAAAGCAGAAAAAGATAGCTTATTTATTTCTCCAACCATTTTGTCTGGTGTTTCTTTGGATTCTCAAATAATGGAGGAGGAGATTTTTGGTCCACTAATGCCAATTATAACCTACAACAAGCTTGATGAAGCCCTTGATTTCATAAAAGAAAGGGAAAAGCCTCTTGCTCTTTATTTGTTTAGCTATAGCAGGGCGGCACAAAAAAGAATGACAGAAGAAACTTCTAGCGGTGCTTTGCTTTTTAACGACTGTCTTATACATCACACAAACCCAAACCTGCCTTTTGGCGGAATTAACAACAGCGGCCTAGGGAGTTATCATGGAAAATATGGGTTTGATTCTTTTTCGCATGAAAAAGCCATACTAAAAAGCAGCTCTTGGTCCCCCTTTAAGCTTATGCTTCCACCCTACACCAAAAAGAAGCGATCCTTGGTTAATATGATAAAAAAACTCTCCTAGATAGTTCGTTTCTAAAGTCAATAACTGTGTTCGCGTACTTATCTGACCTGTTATATGTTCTGATGCTTCTCCAAACCGGGGATCTAAAAGAAAAGTTGTGGTTGTTTTCGGGGTATCCGTTTTCTGTTAAATAAAATGCTATGCTCCCAAGAACATCTTCCCATCCGTATGGGTTTTTTTCTCCGTTTTTATCATAATCAATAGAAAGCTTGTTGAAGCTGGAAGGAATAAATTGGCCATAACCAAAGGCTCCTGCATATGACCCATAAAGGCTGAACGGACTTGTGTTTTGTTCTTTGCTATAAAGAAGGAGCTCATAAAGCTCTTTTGTTGCCCAGGTAGACCTTTTGGGGAGGTTTGCTGTTTGGGTATATAAAGAATTAAAAACAGAATATTCTCCATATTTTTTTCCATAGCTTGTTTCTATACCAACGATCGAAACCAAAATTAGTGGGTCAATATCAAACTCTAGCATAATTTTATTTAAAAGGTTTTTGTGTTGAAAATAAAAGTCAACGCCCCCATTAAGGCGCTCCTCTGTAAAAAAAATTGCTTTGTATTGTTTGTAGGTTTTTATTTTTTCTGGTTTTTTGTTAAACCTCTGAAGAACCTCCGGCTCTTCTTTTAAGGCGGGGTTTTCAAAGATTGTTCTTATTTCGTTAACGCTGTAGTGTTCCTCAATTTTTGTTTCATTGATTAGCTTATTAAAAACCTTGTAGTTGGTTCCCTTTTCCTGACAAAAAAGCGCGGAAAAACAAAAATAAAGATATAGTGTTGTTTTAATGTTTAATTTCATTGTGTTCAATTTAATAATATTGTTGGTTCGCTTATGTTAAATAATAAATTTTTTTTATTGTCTGTTGCTCTTTTTGCTGTGAGCTCTTCTGCCTGGGTTGTTCGTATACTGCCCGACACTAGCGCAATTACTCTTGCGTTTTGGAGAATGTTTTTGGCTAGCGCTATGGTCTTTGCTATTTCTTACAAAAATATATCATCTTTTGTTCCCAACAAAAAAATGTTGTTGGCTGGAATTTTTTTGGGCATACATTTTGCTCTGTTTTTTAGAAGCGTTCAGCTTACGTCCATTGCTGAGGCAGCTCTTTTAGGAACAACCGCGCCAATATTTACAGAAATATATGGTTTTGTTTTTAAAAAACGCTCTCCTCTTCCAATGGTTTTGCTTGGCTTGTTTTTTGCGTTTTTTGGCGCTGCAGTTTTGGTAAGCCAAGGATCTTTTGGTGACACAGGAGCTCTTGGAAATGTGTTGGCGGTTTTATGTTCTGTTGCAATGGCTTTTGTTTTAATTGTAGGAAAAAACATTAGAAAAAGTTTTGGTGTTTTTGAGTATACTCGCTGGTTGTTCTTTTTTGCGGCCTGTACACTTTTTGTAATTTCTTTGTTTGCTGGGGTTTCAGTTTTTTCTGTTTCATCACAAGAGCTTCCTTGGTTTTTCTTTTTAGCTCTTGTTCCAACGATGATTGGGCATAACATTTTTTATTATCTTATTAAAACCCTCAACGCAACAACCGTGGCTGCCGTTCCTCTTGGGGAGCCTATAGTGTCTTCTTTGGGCGCTTTGGCCTTTTTTGGAGAACCTATAGGGTTTGCTGTCTTTTTGGGTGGTGGAATAACCTTGTTTGGTGTTTTTTTGGTTGTGCGCTTTGGCGACGACTAAAATCTAAACGGCCATTGGGGCTTTTATGCTGTCCATGGGGTTGTAGCCTACAAGCTGAAAATCTTTTGGTTTTGCCAAAACAACCTCTTTTATTGTTTCAAATTGGGGCATTGACAGTTTTGGCATATGACCGGGATTTCTTTTAATTTGTTCTTTAACCTGTAGGGTGTGGTTTTTATATATATGGCAGTCTCCTCCCGTCCAAACAAATTCTCCGGGGTTAAGCTTTAAAATTTTAGCGAGTATACATGTAAGCAAGCTATATGAGGCAATATTAAAAGGTACCCCTAAAAACATGTCTGCGCTGCGTTGGTAAAGTTGGCAACTTAGCTCTTTGTCTTGTATGTGAAACTGAAACATTGTGTGGCATGGGGGTAGAGCCATTTTATCAATTTCTGCAGCGTTCCATGCGCTAACAACGTGCCTTCTTCCATATGGGTCTTTTTGGAGATTTTTTATCACCTCTTTAATTTGATCTACTGTTTTGCTGTTTCCGGACCAGCTGCGCCACTGGTTTCCATAAACGGGGCCAAGCTCTTTGGTTGTTTCTGTATTAGCATATCCGAGGTCTTTTCCTTGTTTGTTCGCATTTGCTGTCCAAATTGTGTTTTTGTCTACAAGGTCTTGTCTTCCTTTTCCGTAGTGGATTTCTGCCAACCTCCTTTCGTCGGTGCTTCCCTCAAGAAACCAAATAAGCTCGCTTACAACGCTACGCCAAGCAAGTTTTTTGGTTGTAACTGCAGGAAAGCCCTCTCTTAGGTCAAACCTCATTTGATGTCCAAAGACACCTCTTGTTCCTGTGCCGGTTCTGTCGTCACGATCTTTTCCGTTTTGTAAAATATGTTCAAGAGCATTTAAGTATTGTTTCATTTTGTCTTCCTTTTTTTCCAAATCTGAAACTCAACCGCTGTGTGTTTTTCTGTCCACGCTTTTTCGAACATTTTTTCTATTTTTTCTATTGGCAAAAATGTGTCGCAACTATAGTTGCCCGGTATGCGGCTCAAATAAAACTCTTCAACAATGTTTATTGTCTGGTTAATAATATTTGGTCCTCCAATAATCCACGTTATCGCCCCCTCATCTTCTTTTGAAAGGTTTGTTATTTTTTTGATTAAATCTCCGCTTAAATATTTGTCTGCGCCAGGGTAGCTTTCTTTTCTTGTTGTTATTAAAACGTTTTTTCTTTTTGGAAGAGGCCAGGGCATAAGGGGGTCCTCCCATGTTTTAGATCCCATAACAACAACGTTGTTTGTTGTGTTTTTCTGGAACCAGCCCAGGTCTTTTGAGTTTTTTGGCCAAGGAATAGTTCCTCCCTTGCTCACCCCGCCAGAGTCATCGCAGGCTAATATTGCTTTAATCACAAGCCCTTCCGTCTTCCGCTTTAGTCTTTTGTTGGAACGCCGTTTTCATCTATAGATCCCGCGGCTACCTGATAAATGTCGTCAAAGGTTATGTATTTTTTTATTGCTGCATTAACCTGGTCTAGGGTAACTCTTCTCACGTCGTCTGGATAGCTGTCTATGTGTTGAAGATTTCCCCAAACATTGACTGCACTTAAAATTCCACCCGAAAGGCCGGCTGTTGTGTCAAACCCAACCTGGTACGACCCTATTAGTGTAGATTTTGTTATATCAACCTCTTCTTGGGTTACTCCGCCGGACGCCCACTTTTTAACCTCTCTTAGTGTTGCTTTTTCTCCTTTTGCCAAAAGCTCTGGGGCAAAAGTTCCTCCCACCATCCAATATCCGTCGTTTCCGTTGTCAAGCCCACTTATGCGAGAATTAATACCATAGGTAAGCCCTTCTTTTACTCTAACTGTTTGCATTAGGCGTGCTGAGAAATTTCCTCCCAAAACGTGCGTTGCAACATAAAGGGGCATATAGTCTTCGTGAAACCTGTCTATTCCAAGCGGAAGTCCAACAACAAAGTCTGTGCTGGTTTTGTCTTTCATTGTAACATATGCTTTGCCCGGAAACTTTATTCCCTTTCTCTCTTCGGGTTTTTTCAATAGGGGGGAGTTTTTCCAGTCTCCAAACTCTCTTTTAAGGGCTCTCTCAAGCTCACCGTGATCAACATCCCCCACAGCGACAACAACCATTCCGCCCTTTCCATAGTTCTTTTTATGAAAGTCTTGCAGGTCTTGTTTTGTGGTTTTTTTAATATCTTCAATAGATCTATCATTGTCTTCTGGGGCATTTTGGTGTCCCTTTGGGTAGAAATTTGTAAGCATATTATCAACAGCATTGCCCCTTGTGCTTTCTTTTTTTCGCTTATAGCTGGTGATCATTCTTTTCTTTGCCTTTTCTAGATCTTCTTCGTTAAAGGCTGGGTGCTGTAATTGTTCTGAAAGAAGACCTAAAACCATATTAAGATCATCAGAAAGGAATTTGGCATAAAAACCAACATTAGATTTGCCGTTTGAAATACTAAGCCTTGCGCCGGCCCTTTCTAGTTTGTCGCTAATTTCAAACTTTGTTTGTTTGGTTGTTCCTTGATCTAACATAGAAGAAACTAGGTCTGGTACTCTAGTGTTGTTTTCGGCATAAATGTCTCCACCGATTAAGCTGCCGTTTATTGTGACAACACCAGAACCTCTCTTGAGGGTTAAAAGCCTTATTCCCTCAACGGGCTCTGAATCAACAACCTGCTCTGCTAGCGTTTTTTCGCTCTCGTTGGAAAAATATTGTTTTTTCATTTCCTCTAGTTCTTTAGCGCTTGCAACAGGTCTCCCTCTTTTCTGCTCCCCAGATGTTTCTGGAATAAAATATCCTACCGTGCTTAGGTCGTCTGTAAAATATTTTATTACAGCCGCCTGAACAGATTCTGCTGTAACGGAACCAACCAAGTCTGCATAGTTTGTGTATAGGGTCCAGTCTCCCGATGCAATTGCTTCATTTAAACCTCCAGCAACAGCCATACTGCCGTCCTGTCCAAACTTCATTGAAGCAATGAGCTGTGACTTTGCCTTTGAAACTTCTTCTTCGGTTACGCCGTCTTTTTTAATGCTTTCATACTCTGCTAAAATTGCAGTCTCAACTGTTTCGTGTTTTATTTCTGGGGCAAGATTTGCATATACAGCAAAAAGGCCTGGGTCTTTAAAAAGAGAATCCCAAATAAAAACATTTGTTGTTAAGCCTTTGTCTGTAATATTTTTATAAAACCTGCTGTTTTTTCCAGAAGAAAGGATTGTAGATAAAACCATAAAAGAGGCGGCATCTTCGTGTGTTGCCGGAGGGCTTTTGTGTGCCACCCCAACAATGCCCTGCTGTCCGGCTCTTCTTAAAATAACCGTTCTTTTTCCCTCTTGGAGGGGTTCTGTTGTATAAACCTTCGGTATTTCGTGGCTGCTTTTTCTAATTCTACCAAAATGTTTTTTAATTGTTGCCAATGCCTCTGCCTCTTCAAAATCTCCTACCACGGTTGCTGTTGCATTGTTTGGCCAATAAAAGGTGTCATAAAATTCTTTTAATCTTTCAATTGAAACGTTTTCTATGTCTGCCTTCCACCCAATTGTTGAGTGGTGATATGGGTGCGCATGATATGCTGTTGCCCAAATGTGTTCATCTAAAACTCCAGACGGCCTATTTTGCCCTCTTTCAAATTCGTTTCTAACTACGGTCATTTCTGAAAATCTGTCTTCCTCTTTTATCCAGGCATTTCTCATCCTGTCTGCCTCTATCTCTATTGCCGTTTCTAGCTCTGAGCTGGGAAGGGTTGCATAATAGTTTGTTCTGTCTAGCCATGTTGTGGCATTCATTCTTGCTCCTAAAGACTGTAATAGTTGAAAAACTGAGTTTCCTTTTTTTGTGTTAAACTTGTTAGACCCTTTAAACATGAGATGTTCTAGAAGGTGGGTTGATCCCGTATATCCGATAGCCTCATTTCTTGAGCCCACCTCATATGTTACCATAAAGGTTGCAACTGGGGCGCTGTGGTCTTCTTTAAGCAAAACCCTAAGTCCGTTTGACGTCATAAGATATTCTTTAATACCTCCAGACTCTTTAACATATTCAAATCCATAGTGTTGTTTTTCTTGTGCCATTGTTATTCCTATAATAATCGTTAAAATTAATGCGAGTTTTTTCATTTTATTTCCTTTTTTTGACTGTAATAAAAACTTTTAAAACCAGGGTATAAACCTTGGTACTTCATCCATATAATCTAAATATTCTTGTCCAAAAATACCAATAAGGTATTCTTCTTCTCTTATAACTATTTTTGACCAAATCGCGTGGTGAAGGGGTAAGAAAAAAAGCAATAAAAAGGATCCCCAAAAAAGAGAATATAAAACAGTCATATGATAAATAATTGCTGTATAAATTGGATGTCTAATAAATCCATACACCCCTCTTTTTGAGAGCTGTAAGCCTCTTTCTTTTGGTGGAAGGCTAAACAAAACCCAAACCAAAAGAGCTATTGCGTCTAGACCCGTGAGAACAGCCAAAATCCAAAACCACATATCGTTCAAAACAAACACTTTAAGCGCAAGCTCTGTTTCGATGTAGTGGATGAAATATATTAAAAAAAGGGAAAGAATTAATCCTGGGGGGCCAACATTCCATAGCCTAAAATAGTGTTTTGGGTTTAGCCATTTTTTTATATCAAGCAATGTGATCCCTTTCTCCAAAAATTCCTGTTCCAACCCTGACCATTGTTGATCCACAAGAAATCCCTGTCAAAAAATCTCCACTCATGCCCATAGACAGCGTTCTCATTGTTTGTGTTGGTAAAATTTTCTTGTTTATATCTAAAAATATTGTGTTTAAAAGGGTAAAGGATTTTTTGATTTCCTCTTTTTTGTTTGTTAGGGGGCCCATTGTCATTAATCCTTCTATTTTAACATTAGAAAGATTAAAACATTTTAAAATTTCTTTTTTATCCTCTGGGCTAAAACCTCCCTTTGTTTTTTCTTTGCTTGTATTAATTTGAATTAAAATTCTTTGTTTTTTTGATAGTGCGCTCGCTGTGTTGGATATTTTTTCAGCTAAACGATAAGATCCAACAGAGTCTATTGTATCAAAAAGATTGATGGCTTTTTTTACTTTATTTGTTTGAAGAGATCCTATTAGTCTTTTTTCTACGAGATGAATATTTGAAACCTTAGAAAACTTGTTCTCTGCTTCCTGAACCCTGTTTTCTCCAATAGATTTAATGCCTAGGGATATTATTTCTGAAACCTCTTCTGAAGACCTTGTTTTTGTAACAGCAACTATTCTTATTTTTTTGCTGTTATTTTTTTGAGATATTCTTTCTTTAATTTTCTTCAGGTTGTGGGCTATTTTCTTCTGTTGTTGGCGATTCATCTGTCTTTTTTTCTTCTTCTGAAATAATTCTTGTAATAGAAGAAACCTTTGTTCCTTTTCCAAGCTTAATAAGCCTAACCCCCTGTGTTGCCCTTCCAATAGATCTAATTTGTGAAACTGGCATTCTAATTAAAACGCCGTCGTCTCTAATAATCATTAAGTCGTCTGTTCCAACAACTTCTTTAATAGTTATCATTTTACCAATTTTGTCTGTTGTTTTCACAGTAAGAACACCCTTACCACCTCTTTTTTGGGCTCTATATTGTGCAATCTCAGTTCTTTTTCCATATCCGTTTTCTGTCGCAACGAGAACCGTTCCGTCTCTTTTAATTAAGAGCATTCCAACAACTTTGTCGTCTGTAGAGCTTAGTGTTATTCCCTTAACCCCCATTGTTTTTCTTCCGCTTGGCCTAATTTGTTCTTCAGAAAATCTGATAGATTTTCCATTCCTTGTTCCTAATAAAATATCATTTTCTCCTGTAGAAACTCTCGCTTCAATAAGCTTGTCTCCCTCTCTAATTTCTACTGCATATATTCCTTTTTTTCTTGGGTTAGAATAGGCTGACAGTTTTGTCTTTTTTACTATGCCTTTTTCTGTGGCCATAACAACAAAGTGGTTTTCATGAAACTCGCCTTGCTTAACCCCAATAAACGCACTTACTTTTTCATCTGCTTCACACCCAATAAGATTAACAATAGCCCTTCCTTTTGCTGCTCTTCCGCCTTCTGGAATATCATAAACCTTTAACCAATAACACTTTCCTTTGTCTGTAAAAAATAGTATGTAGCTATGAGTGTTTTCTACAAATAGGTGTTCTGTAAAGTCTTCTTCTCTTGCGGTTTGTCCTTGAACTCCTCTTCCACCCCTTCTTTGTCTTTTATATGTACTAACACTTGTTCTTTTAATGTATTGATTGTGAGTTATTGTTAATACCATGTCTTCTTCTGCTATCATATCTTCTATATTAAGGTCTGTGGCTTTTTCAACTATTTCTGTTCTTCTTTCTTCTCCATATTTTTCTTTAATTTCAAGAAGCTCTTCCTTAATAATTTGCATTCTTTTTGTTTTGCTTTCTAAAATGCCTTTTAATTCTGCCATATATTTAATTATATCTTTATACTCAGCAAGAATTTTTTCTGTTTCAAGGCCCGTTAGCTTTTGAAGCTTCATATCTAAAATTGCCTGTGCTTGTTTTTCAGATAATTTAAAGCCTCCAACAAGGCCAGCTTTTGCTGTTTCAGGATCTTTGCTTTTTTTAATTGTTTCAAGAACTTTATCTATATTGTCTAGGGCAATTTTTAAACCCTCTAGAATGTGGGCTCTTGCCTCTGCTTTTCTCAAATCAAATTCTGTTCTTTTAACAACAATGTCTTGTCTAAAAACAAGAAAAACATCTAATAATTCCTTTAAAGACATTACTTTTGGGGTTCCATCTACAAGAGCTAATAAAATTATTCCAAAAGTGTCTTGAAGTTGTGTTTGTTTATATAGTTGATTTAAAACAACCTCTGGAACGGCATCTCTTTTGGTTTCAATTACAATTCTCATTCCATCTTTATCTGTTTCATCTCGAAGTTCTGCAATTCCTTCTATTTTTTTATCTCTTGCTAAATCTGCAATTTTTTCAATTAAGCTTGCTTTATTTACTTGATATGGAATTTCTGTTATTATAAGAGAATCTCTTCCTTTACTGTTTGGTTCAACGTGTGCTGTTCCTCTCATTTTAACTTTTCCTCTTCCGGTATCATATGCCTCTCTTATTCCATCTATACCTAAGGCTTTTCCTGCGGTTGGAAAGTCTGGTCCCTTTATATGCTTTATTAAATCTTCTACTCCACAATCTGGGTTATCTATAACCTCTATTAAGCCATTAATAACCTCTCTAAGGTTGTGTGGTGGAATTTTTGTTGCCATACCAACAGCAATACCCTCTGAACCATTTACTAAAAGGTTTGGAAAAACTGCTGGAAGAACTGCCGGTTCTTTTAAGGTTTCATCAAAATTATTTGTCCATGCAACTGTTTCTTTATCAAGATCTCTTAATAATTCTCCCCCTATTTTAGACATTCTTGATTCTGTATATCTCATTGCTGCGGCTCTATCACCGTCTACAGAACCAAAATTTCCTTGGCCTTGAACAAGTTGATGTCTCATAGAAAAGTCTTGTGCCATTCTAACCATAGCATCATATATTGAACTATCTCCGTGAGGGTGATATTTACCTAAGACATCTCCAACAACTCTTGCAGACTTTTTATATGGTCTATTCCAATAACAGCCTAAATCATTCATACCATATAAAATTCTTCTATGAACCGGTTTTAATCCGTCTCTTGCATCGGGCAATGCCCTAGACATAATAACGGACATTGAATAATTCAAATAACTTTCTTCTAATTCTGTTAAAAGTTGTTTGTCTAGTGTGTTGTCTCTTCCTATATCCATCTTATATATCTATGTTTGTAGCAAACTTAGCCCTTTCTGTAATAAATTTTCTTCTGTGTTCTACTTCTGTTCCCATTAATTCTCTAAATCTAACATTTGTTTCTTCTTCTTGAATATGATCAACGGTTACTTGCATTAATGTTCTTGTTTCTGCATTCATTGTTGTATCCCAAAGTTGTTCAGCATTCATTTCTCCAAGACCTTTATATCTTTGAATATTAATTTTTGCATTTTCATTTTCAGATTCTAATCTTTGGATAACAACATCTCTTTCTTCGTCTGTATATGCATATCTTTCTTTTTTTCCTTGTTTAATTTTATATAAGGGCGGCATTGCCATATATACAAAACCTCCTTGAACTAAACTTTTCATTTTTCTCCAAAAAAATGTTAATAATAGTGTTCTTATATGACTACCATCTACGTCGGCATCTGTCATAATTACAACTTTATGATACCTTAGTTTTTCTGGATTAAAACTATTTGGATCTTCTTCATCATCACCAAAACCACAACCAAGGGCTGTAATAATAGATTGAATTTCATTATTTGCTAAAAGTTTATCTTCTCTTGCTTTTTCAGAATTAATAACCTTTCCTCTTAATGGTAAAATAGCTTGTGTTCTTCTATCTCTACCCTGTTTGGCTGTACCTCCAGCAGAATCTCCCTCAACAAGAAAAATTTCACATTGCATTGGATCTTTGTTTGAACAATCAGCTAATTTTCCAGGAAGAGTTGTAGATCCTAAGGAAGATTTTTTTCTAACAAGCTCTCTAGCTTTTTTTGCAGCTATTCTAGCTCTTGCAGCTTCTGCTGCTTTTTCAATAATTCTTTTTCCTACTTTAGGGTTTTGTTCTAAAAATGCTTGTATACCATCGTATACAACATTATCTACGAGACCTTTTACTTCTCCATTTCCTAATTTTGTTTTTGTTTGTCCTTCAAATTGAGGTTCTTGAACTTTTACGGATAGAACAACAGTAAGACCTTCTCTAAAATCATCTCCAGAAAGAGAAAATTTTTCATTTTTTTTAGTTTTTATTAAATCATTTTTATTAGCATAACTATTTAAAGCTCTTGTTAGTGCAGATCTAAATCCAGATAAATGTGTTCCTCCTTCAATTGTATTTATGTTATTTACAAAAGAAAAAATATTACTATTATAATTAGTACTATATCTTAATGCTAAATCAACAGGGACCTCTATATCTTCTTTTGAAACAACAATAACTTCATTATGAATTAAATCTTCTCCTCCATCTAAATATCCTACAAAATCAGATAATCCTCCTGGAAAACAATATTCAACAGAAGAATCTTCTACTTCATTATTTAATACAATAGAAAGATTCTTATTTAAATATGCTAATTCTTTTAATCTTCCTTTAATTGTATTTTCTTCAAAACCTTTATGAGTAAAAACAGAGTGATCAGGTTTAAAGGTTATTATTGTTCCTGTTTTTGAACTTTTTCCAATTTTTTCTAAAGAAGTAGTTGCTTCTCCTATTTTATATTCTTGTTTATAATGAAATCCATCTCTATGAACTTCTGCAATTAAGTGTTCAGATAATGCATTAACAACAGAAACACCTACTCCATGCAATCCACCTGAAACTTTATATGTATTTTTATCAAATTTTCCTCCAGCATGTAAAACAGTCATTACTACCTCTAACGCTGGCTTACCTTCATCTTTATGAATTTCAACTGGAATACCTCTACCATTATCTTCTATAGAAATTGTTCCATCTGTTTTAATGGTTACAATAATTTCAGTACAAAACCCAGCTAAGGCTTCATCTATACTATTATCAACAACTTCACTAACTAAATGATGATATCCTCTCTTACCAACATCACCTATATACATAGCAGGTCTTTTTCTAACTGCTTCTAAACCTTTTAATACAGATATTTTATCTGCACCATAATTATTTTTATTACTCATTTATCCTCACAGGCATTAATAAAATTATTGTTTTTTGATCAGTTTCTTCTGGTAATAAAAGTACTGCTGAATTTGCATCTTTAAATGTCAAAATCATATCTTCCGATGGATACTTTGATACAGCTTCTTTCAAATATGTAGCATTAAACCCTATAGCTAGTTCTTCTCCTTGATATTTAGCTGTTTTAACAGGAGCATGAACTGTTTTACTTTCGGGTTGATTTACACTCTTAAAATAAACTTTCCCTTCTGAAAAATTTAATGAAATTTGATTTGTATTTTTATTTGTAGCAATAGATGCCGCTTTTATATTATTTAACATTTCAGTTTTTTGAGCTGTTAATTTTTCTGAATTTCCTGAAGGTATAACAGCATCATAATTAGGAAATTTTTCATCTATAATTTTAGAATAAAAAACATCCTTACCATTATTTGAAAAAACATGATTTTCACTAAAAATCAAAGAGGTTTCTTTTTCTCCTTCAAGAAAAGTGTTTAAAATATTCAAATATTTTTTAGGTATAATAAACCCTTTTTGAATATTTGTTTCATTTTGTTTCGTGATTTTAACAAGTCTATGACCATCAGTTGCAACAAAATCAATGCTTGCTTGATCAAAATTGAAATATGCTCCATTAAGAGCTGGTTTAGTAGGTTCAGCATTTATGGCATATAATAAAGAGTTTATAATATCTTTTAGCTTATTTGTTTCTATAGTAAAAAGAGCTTCATGTTTGTTTTCAGGCATATCAGGATATTCTTGAAAAGGTTCTGTTGGAATATCAAAAGATATTCCTTTCTCTGACTTTATATTTATATGAGGACCAGCGATATCTATATCAACTCTACCTTCATCTATAACAGAAATAATATCATTAACCTCAGAAGTGGGAAATAGTCCTTCACCTTCTGTGTTAACAGATGCAGTAATTTGAGTTTTTATCCCAACTTCAAGATCTGTTGAATGTAACATTACTCCATGTGGCCCAGAAGAAATGTAAGTATAATTCACTAAAGGATTTTGAGATTTGACTTGAGCAGTTTTTGTTAATTTAGAAAAAGCTGCCTGAAGTTCCTTTTTAGTGGTTGAAATGTTCATAATTAGCTATCAATTATAAAAAGATAGTTAGTTTTTAACAAGGCTTAATTAGGTGATACATAGTATACCTGATTAAAAGAAAATTGATTTTAGACCTATTTTAAGAAGTTTTACCTCTAAAATGACTTTTGTTATTATTAAATACTTATATATAAAAATATAACACTAATAATAATCACCTTAATATGTTAATAACTTAATAATTTTGAATTTTTATAGAGATAGAATCATATGATTTATTTATTAACAATATATATAATTTAACTGTTAATAAAATGTTGAAAAATATTTGTAACCCGTAAATATTTATTAATTACTAATTTGTGGATAACTAAGTGAATTACGTTTGATATAAAATTTATTTTTTATTTCTTCAATCCAATTAGAATACCAATCAGATTTTTTTTGATTTAATGTCATTTGTTCTAAATCTAACCAATTTTTTTCCAAACTAGGAGGTCCACCCTCTTTGATTTCATCTACCCAAACTATATGATATCCAAATTGAGTCAAAACAGGAGCACTTGGTGTATTGATGGGTACATTTTTGATTATATTAGACAATTCTTTTATTTGATATTGATCTAAATCTATCATACCCATATATCCACCCTGTGGACCACTTGTTGTATCATCAGATAATTCTTTTGCTTTATTTATAAAATCTTCTTTTGTTTTTATTTTTTTAATTATTTCTGCAGTTTGTTTATAAGTATCATTTTTATCTTTTTCTGATGTTTTAACTCCTATTAAAATATGTCTTACTTCAACCTTTTCACCACTTCTTTTTAAAACTTCCATTAAATGATATCCAAACTGAGTTTTAATAGGATTGCTTAATGTATTAATGTCTAAAGTAAATGCTTCTTTTTCAAATTCTTGAACAAAACTTCCTCTTGAAACATAACCTAAATTTCCTCCTATATCTTTAGAACCTGGGTCTTCTGAATATTTTTCTGCCGCAGAGTTAAAAGACAAACCATCTATAATTTCTTCTCTTATTTTTTGAGTTTTTATTAGAGCTTCTTCTAAAGAAGATTTTGATGGTTTTATTTCTAATAAAATATGTCTCGTTTTATAAAAAGTTGGAAAAGAACCAATACTATCTTTATAAGTATTATAAAAATTAATTACTTCTCCTCTTGTTACAGATATACTTGTTGTTAAACTATTAGTATACTTTTCTGCTAATAATTTACCTTTCATATCATCTCTATAAGATCTTTTAAAATCAGATATTTTTCGACCAAGAGCTTGTTCGGCAGCTTCCTTGCCTCCAGCTTGAGAAATAATTGTATTTATTTGTCTATCAAGAGCTTTTTCAACATCTTTATCTAAAACTTCAACAGAATCTGCTTCAGCCATTTTTATAATAACAAGTTGTTCTATCATGCTTTCTGAAGATTTTTTTAATAATTCTTTATATTTTTCAGGATCAGTATTAGGATTAATTCTTTGTTGTGTTGCTAATGCATTTGCAGCTAAAACAACATCACTTAATAAAACAATTTCTCCCTCGACAACAGCAGAAATTTTATCAAGAAGAATACTTTCTTGACAAATAGAAATATTTATTAATAAGAGTAATAGTATTTTTTTAATTTTTTTCTCCATTTTGTTGTTTCACGTGAAACGAACGCTTTAAATATACTAATAAAATAGATATATCTGTTGGTCTAATACCAGGAATTCTCTTTGCCTGACCAACAGTTTCTGGTAAAATTGATTTTAGTTTTTCTCTTCCTTCATTAGAAATACTTTTTATTTTATCATAATCAAAATCTTTAGAAATTAACATTTCTTCATATACTTTTATTTTTTCAATTTCTTCTTTTTGTCTATCTATATAACCACTGTATTTAATTATTGTTTCTGCTTCAAATAAAATTTCTTGAAAATAAGAGGGATAATCTTTTTTTATATTATCAAAATAAGAAGAATCAAAGTCTTTAATTCCAATAAGAGGTCTTTTTAATAATTGATTTATTTTTGTTGGTTCAGAAATAATACTTTCTCCATAAGAAATTAAAATTTTATTAATTTTTTTAGGGGAAATAGTTTCTTTTTTTAAATATTTAACAAGTTCAGAGGTTTTTTTGTTTTTTTTATTTAATTTTTTTAATAAATCCTCGTCTAAAAGATTTAATTTTTTTGAATATTTTAATAATCTTTGATCAGCGTTTGAAGATCTTAACTGAAGCCTATATTCTGCTCTTGATGTAAACATTCTATAAGGCTCATTTGTATCTTTCAAAACAAGATCATCAACCAAAACACCTATATATGCATCATTTCTTTTTAAAAGAAGGGGAGGCCCCTCTAATATTTTTTGTGAAGCATTAATTCCAGCCAACAAGCCCTGAGAAGAAGCTTCTTCATAACCAGAAGTTCCATTAATTTGTCCAGCAAAAAATAAACCTGAAATATTTTTAGATTCTAAAGATGTTTTTAGTTGAGATGGAAAAAAGAAATCATATTCTATTGCATATCCAGGTCTTAAAAATTCAACACTATCAAGCCCATCAACAGTTCTTAAACACTCTAGTTGAATTTTTTCCGGAAGACTTGTAGAAAAACCATTAACATAAATTTGTTTTGATTTTGTCCATTCGGGCTCAAGCTGAAGAATGTGACTAGGATTTTTTGAAAATTTAAAAACTTTATCCTCTATTGATGGACAATATCTTGGACCCACAGCCATTGTTTCTCCAGAATACATTGCTGACTTAGATAAATTTTTTAATATTAGCTCGTGAGTATTTTTGTTGGTTCTAAAGGCAAAACAAGGCTCGTCTTTTGGTGAAAATTTTTTTGTTTTATATGATAGGGCTTTTGGTTTTTTATCTCCATACCCAGGAACACCAACACTCCAATTTACAGAAGACTTTTTTATTCGAGGAGGAGTGCCTGTTTTTAATCTCCCGGCCTTGAAACCCAAAGAAAGCAAAGATTCTGTAATTCCTTCAGATCTTTTTTCATCTAATCTCCCAGCTTTAATTTTTTTATTACCAATATGTATCAAACCATTTAAAAATGTTCCGCAGGTTAAAACTGCAGCCCTACAAAAAAGCTCAAAACCATCAGAAAAAATAACAGAAGAAATTTTAGAGCCAGACTCCTCTATTTTAATTACCTCTCCCTCTAAAACAGGAAGATTTATATCTTTTATATATTTTTGTACAACAGTCTCATATTTTATTTTATCTATTTGAGACCTTGGAGACCAAACAGACCTTCCTTTTGACAGGTTTAATGTTTTGCTTTGAAGGGTAGACTGGTCTGCAAAAAAACCCATTGAACCCCCCAAAACATCAAGCTCCCTTACCATTTGTCCTTTTGCAAGCCCACCAATTGCAGGATTACAAGACATTCTTCCTATTGATTTTTTGTCCATTGACACCAAAATAACATCAACGCCCATTTTGTGAGCAATGAGAGCAGCCTCTATTCCGGCATGTCCACCCCCAACAACAACCAAATCACAACTATTTTTTTTGTGTTTCACGTGAAACTATTTCCCAACACAAAACGAAGAAAAAATGCTATCTAAAACATCGTCTTTTGTTGTTTTGTTTGTTATTTCATCTAAGAAAGAAAGAGAAGAATTTAAATCTTCAACAACCAACTCAAGCTCCGTAGAATCTTTTAAAGATTTTTTTGCAACAGATAAAGATTCCAACGACCTTTCTAGGCACAGAGACTGCCTTTCCGACGTGACAATAAAGCTGTTATCAGAAAAATCAGAAGAAATCTTACCCAATATTATTTTTTTTAATTTTGATATATTTGTTCCTTTCAAGGCAGAAATCGATATATCATAATTTTGTTTTTCTCCCAAAATATCTGTTTTATTAAAAACATAAATAACATTTTTGTTTTCTGACGACAAAACAGATCCGGGCGGACCAAGATATAAAACAATATCCGCCGATAAAATTTCTTCAGCGCTTTTTTTAATACCCATTTTTTCAACAGAGCCCCTTGTTTTTCTGATTCCGGCAGTATCCTTTAGAATAAAGGGAACTCCATCAATGTTTATTGTGTTTTCTATAACATCTCTTGTTGTTCCGGCAATATCGCTTACAATAGCCCTCTCTTTTTCTAAAAGAGCATTAAAAAGAGTTGATTTTCCGGCGTTGGTTGGCCCAGCAATAACAACGCTGGCCCCAGAGGTTAAAATGTTTACCGATCTAAAGCTGCTAATAGCAGAAGAAATCTTTTTAATAACAGAGTCTACCTCTTTAAGACTATTTTTAATGAGATTTGGCTGAAGATCTTCCTCTGATATGTCCAAATTAAACTCTAGCTGACCAATAACAGAAATAATTTTATCTTTAATAGATAAAACGTTTTCAAGCAAAGAGCCAGAAAGGTTTTTATAGCTTAGTTTTGCCCCCAAAAGAGATTTAGAAGAAATGAGGGATGCCACAGCCTCAGCCTGAGAAACATCAAGCTTGTTGTTCATATAAGCCCTTCTTGTAAATTCACCGCCCCGAGCAATCTCTGCTCCTAAAAAACAACAAAGAGAAATGGTTTTTTGTATAATAATAGGATTTCCATGAAGGTTTATTTCTACCAAGTCTTCTCCGGTATATGTATTTGGTCCAAATAAAAAATTAATAACGGCTTCATCAAATGCAGAGCCGTCAGAGTCTAAAAGAGTATATAGCTTTGGCGAGTTGTGCTTCTTTTTTTTTGAAAAGCCAATCAAAGAAGAAACAATGCTGTGAGAGTTGTCTCCAGAAAGACGAACAACGGCGATTCCGCTAGAGCCAAAGGGTGTTGAACAAGCAACGATTGTGCTCATTTTTTAGACGGGACAACGCCCCGCTAGGCCTCTTTATTAATTATTTTTTGTTGAACTATTTGCATAAGATTAAAACACAAATAATATAGGTTTAAACCAGAGGGGAAGCCGTAGAAAAGAAAAAACATCATGCCGGGAAACATATATTTCATCATCTGCTGGGTGGCTTCTTGGGCCGGATCTCCGCCGGGGGCCGAAGGAGCACTAAGCTGCATAGTATAATACATCGAAGCAGACATTAAAAATGGAAGAACATTAATGGGTATTCCCCCAAGCTCAAAAAGAGTGTCGGCTGCGGAAAGGTCACTAATCCAAAAAACAAAAGATTCTCCACGAAACTCTATGGTGTTTCTAAAAACCATAAAAACAGACATCAATATTGGCATTTGTATTAACATGGGCAAACACCCCGCAAGAGGATTAATTTTATGTTCCTGAAAAAGGGCAGCAATTTTTTGCTGTTGAAGCGTTGGGTTGTTTTTGTATTTAGTTTTTATGTTGTTTAAAAGAGGGTTTATTTCCTGCATTTTTTTAGAAGACCTAAGCTGTTTTGCCATTAAGGGGTAGGTGACAAGCTTAATTAAAACAGCAAAAAGAATAACCACCACACCATAATTTGGAATCAGTCCGTACATGAATATCATAATACTATACACAAGCCAAGAAACAGAAGAAAGCCACTGCCACCCAAGTATTTTTTCCTCAATACCAACACCAAGATCGCTAATTTCTCCATACTCTAGAGGTCCAAAAAATAAAATGGTTTTCTCGAAGTTTATATCTTGTACGGCCGTTATATCAACAGCAACCCTTCCCCCAGAAGAGTACTTGGAAATCTCTACAAAATCTGTTTTTTGAGGAACAAAGAACAGGCTAAAATATTTTGTTCTATAGCCAACAAAATCAGCTGAACCGGTATATTGTTTAGAGTCTCTTTCTATGTTTTCATTTGAGCTTCCAAAAATTCCGGCAGACCCAACCCTGTAAGACTCTATATCTCCACCTTGACCGACCAAGCCCTCAAGAAACATAGGGTCTTGAGACGGCTCTGTTATTGGTAGGCCTCCGACCCAGTCTAGTCTATAGTTTCCATCTAAAACACCACCTCTTATATCTCTAAGGTTTGTATTAATTATAACCTTGTAGCTGTCATAAGAAAGGGTAATGTCTTTTTGAACTCGACTACCCCCAATAAGCAAAAAATAAGAAAGAGTTATTTCTGGATTTTTTTCACTTAAAACAAGAGAACCCCCAGCTGGAAAGCCCTCCCCCAAGCTCCAAAACCCGCTCAAAAATTTTTCTTCGCCGGACTGATTAATATAAGAAACTAAAAGGTTGTCAAGATTTTCGCTGTCTATAAGATTTAAAGAGCTCTCGTCTTTTTTTAGATGCTTTTTAACAAAAAACGAAGAAAAAGAACCGCCGTTTTTGTTTGTAATTTCGGTTGAAAAAAGAGGCGTTTCTATTTTAAAAACTTTTTCCGAACCAAAACCCTCTTCTTGGGAAAAAAGAACAACATCTTTTTTCTCGGCGTCCTGGACACTAAGAACCTGACTTATTTGGCTGGGCTCTTCGCCCTCTTTTTCCGGTGAAATAATATCAAGATATGTTGGCCAAAAAAGTAGGATTGCACCTATTAAAATAAAACCAATAAGCGTTTTTTGATCCATCTTAAGAAGAAACAGTTAGTTTTTTGCGACCCTTTTTTCTTCTTGAGGCCAAAACCTTTTTTCCGCCCACGCTGGAGTTTCTCTCCATAAAGCCGTGCTTGTTTTTTCTTTTTCTATTGCTAGGCTGGTATGTTCTTTTCATAACGTCTGTTGCCGAAATATAGCCCAATATTCTTGTTTGTGAAACAATAAAAACTATCTTAAAAAAGGGCAGAAATAAACAAAAGTCCTGGCTATGAGAAAAAAAGAGTGTTAATGTAGTATAACAATGATTATTTTTTTGTTAATAACTTGTGGATAACTATGGACTATAAAAATATTTGGAAAAAAACGAAAGAAGACCTTAAAAAGGTCCTCCCCGAGCACGGATATGAGGCTTGGATTGAAACTCTTTCGCCGGTTGGGGCCACAAACAACATTTTTATATTAGAGGCGCCAAACCAGTTTGCACACGACTGGATTATTAATAATTATCAAGACCTTATTCTTTCTTCTTTAAGGGAACACGAACCAAAAACAGACCTGAGGGTTGCTATTGCGCCACAAGCAGATCAAAATATTTTAGCCACAAATCTTGCAGAAAGTGAGCCAATAAAACAAAACAACGCAGGAAGAAGACATAACATAAACCCAGGAAACACGTTCGATTCTTTTGTGGAAGGCCCAAACAGTATTTTTGCAAAAAATGCAGCAAAAAACGTTTCAAAAAACCCGGGATCTAGCGAATTTAATCCGCTGATTATTTATGGTGGAGTTGGTTTGGGAAAAACACACCTGCTGCACGCAATTGCAAACACGCTTATTGGGAGCAAGAGCAGACCAAATGTTGTTTTGGCTTCATCAGAAAAATTTACAAACGACTTTATATCAAGCATCCAAGAAAACAAGTCAATGGATTTTTCCAAGGTTTATAGAAAGGCGGATGTTTTGCTTATTGATGATATACAGTTTTTTCAAGGCAAAGAACAAACACAAGAACAGTTTTTTCACACATTTAATGACCTTTTTACAGCAGGAAAACAAATTGTAATGACAGCAGATAGATATCCGGGCGAAATGGTGGGCCTTCAAGACAGGCTTTTATCGCGCTTTGAGTCTGGCTTACACGCAGATATACAGCCCCCAGACTTTGAAACGAGAGTTGCAATATTATCTAAAAAGGCAAAGCAAAACAAAGTTAAAATACCGGCAGATCTTTTGGAAAAAATAGCATCTCATGTTAGAACAAACATCAGAGACCTAGAAAGTTGTGTCACAAAAATTTTTGCACACACAACGTTTTCTGGAGAAGAAATTAGCGAAGCCTTAGTAGAGTCTATTATTAGAGAAAGACTAGGAGACCAGGGCTATGGACAGGCCACGATGCAAGATGTGATTAGCGGAGTTTGCAGTATTTTTGCTGTTAGTCAAGAAGAAATTGTTGGTAAGTCTAGAAGAAAAAACATCGCAGGAGCAAGACAGGTTGCTGCATATCTTGCTAGAGAGGTTTTAGATATGCCCCTAAGCGAAATCGGAGTACATCTCGGCGGAAGAGATCATACAACAATTATGCACGCACACAAAAAAGTGAAAGACTCTCTTAAAAAAGACGACAAGTTCAAAAGGCGTGTTGATATTATATATAATGAGTTAAATTTAAACTAGAAAAGAACAAAGGAATCAAACATGGCAAAAGGAACACTAAATAAAGTTTTGTTAATTGGAAGGCTTGGACAAGACCCAGAAATGAGAACAACTCAAAATGGACAAGCTGTTGCAAGCTTTAGCATAGCAACAAACGAAAGCTGGAGAAACAAAGAGGGCGAACAACAAGAAAGAACCGATTGGCACAACTGTGTTGCCTTTGGATCTACTGCAGAAAAATATATTGGACCATACGTTAAAAAAGGAACTCTGGTTTCCATTGAGGGAACCCTTCAAACAAGAAGCTGGGAAGATAAAGATGGAAACAAAAGATATACCACAGAGGTTGTTGCAAACCCCTTCGGTGGAGTGCAAATATTAAATAGCGGAGACAGCGCCGGAAACTATGACAGCTCTGCGGGCATGGACCAAACACCAAAAACATCAGAAGAAAATACAAGCCAGGTTACAGAAGACGACCTACCTTTTTAAGCGCTTGTGAAAAACCCCCACCCAAGAAGCGCGACAACAAGAAAGCTCTTAGGCTTGCTATCTGTTTTTGTTTGTTTTCTTTTAACAAAAATGACAGTAAGGGGAAAAGAAAATTTACCCAAAAACGGACCATATATATTGGCGCCAAACCACATTCACAACATTGACCCGTTTCCTCTGTCCGCCGCAATAAACAAACCAATTACTTTTTTAATGGCAGAAGACCAAAACCCGCTAAAGTGGTACGAGGGGTGGGCGCCCCGATCTTATGGGGTTTTGATGGTTAATAGAAAAAAAATACAACCATCAACCATAAAAGCCATGCACAAGCAAATCATAAAAAAAGAAATAGTTTGTATTTTTCCAGAAGGAACCGCTCTTGGTTCGGGGCTAAAAAAGGGAAAAAATGGAGCAGCCTTTTTTGCCGCTCGCCACGAAATACCGGTCATTCCAGTAGCAATAAGCGGCACAGAAAAAGCGCTACCGAGCCTAAAAAAACTTAAAAGAGCTAAAATTACAATCGAGTTTGGAAAACCTGTTTTTACAAAAAAAGAAAACCTAAAAAACCTGGATGAACTAACAAAAAACGTGATGACCAACATAAAAGAAATGTTGCCCAAAAGCTATCACTAAAATAGCAAACCCCTACTCGTTTGTAAAAACAACCTTGCCCAACACCTTGCGCTGCGCAATGTCTTGAATAGAGGTTACAGCGTCTTTCATTGGAACGGTTTTAGATATAAAGGGATTAATTTTCCCCTCAGCCAAAAAGGACCCAATTTTTTTCAAATTTTTTGCTTGAACAGCAGGCTCTTCTTGTTGAAAGCGCCCAATAAAAACACCCGAAACGGCACACCCCTTTAGTAGCATCAGGTTTATAGGAAAGGATGGAATTTTTCCTGCAGCAAAACCAACAACAAGATAGGTTCCGCCCCAACCAATAGACCTTAGCGAGGGCTCAGCAAAACAATCTCCAACCGGATCATATATAATAGAGTACCCACCCCGAACGCTTTTTGATTTCAGCTCTTTTGTAAAAGATTTCTGTGCGTCTTTATTCAAGCTTTTTTCTCCATAAACAACTATATCGTCTGCGCCATATCCAGCACAAACCTCAGCCTTTTCTTTTGTAGAAACAGCAGCAACAACTCGAGCACCATAAGCTTTAGCAAGGTCTACCGCAGCCAAGCCAACGCCTCCCGCAGCCCCCAAAACCAAAACCTCATCATTTTCACTTATGTTTGCCCTTTGCAGCAGAGCGTGTAAGCTTGTTCCGTAGACCATAAAAACCCCGGCAGCAACATGGAAGGGAAAAGAATTTGGGATTGGAAAAGCAAGGCGTTCGGGAACAGCTATTTTTTCTGCAAAAGCACCAAACCCTTTAAAAAAGGCTACGCGATCACCAACCTTAAGAGAAGAAACCTCGCTCCCAACAGAGCTCACAATTCCTGCGCCCTCATGTCCAGGAGAAAAAGGCAGATCGGGTTTAAACTGATACAAGCCCTGAACTATTAAACTGTCAGGATAGTTTAACCCAGCAGCCTTTATATCTATCACAACCTCATTTGGTTTGGCAACCGGATCTGGAACGTCTTCCCAAACAAGCTCAGAAACCGGAGCAAACTCTTTACACAATATTGCCTTCATTTTTTTCTTCCTTATATTTTTTGGAAAACCTTAAAATAATACCCAGTCCTGCCGTTTTTTAGCGTTTTGTATATGTTTGTGTCTTTTACGCCACTAAAGTCTTTCATAATTCCCCTTAAATAAAAGGGGGTGTTTTTTTTGATTATTTCATTTTTTGTATTATTGATGGTTTCTTTGTCCAGCGCACCCAAAACATTTTTTGTAATTTCATATGACTCAAGACATTTTAACCCAAAGGCATCGAAAGCCTCCTCATATTTTTCTATTGCTTTTTTTGGACAAATGTCGGTCCAAACAAAAACGCCGCCGGGCCTTAAAACCCTCTCTACCTCAGACAAAAACTGTGGAATAGAAGGATAGCAGTGCGACGACTCAACATTGATAACAAAATCATAGCTCTTGTTTTCAAAAGGAATGTTGGATGCATCTCCCTCAACAAAACCCAAGTTTTTTTCGTTGTGAATTCTGTTGCACAGCGCAATGGCGTTTTTAGAATAATCAATACCTATCATTTTTTTAGGAGACATATATCTTGCAACATAAGAAGCGCCACCACCACGACCACAGCCAACCTCAAGAACGGTCTTGTTTTCAACCTGTAAACCCTCTACGGCGTGATGGTATAGCTGAATACAATATCTATATTTTTCGTCTTCATTGCTTAGGCGCGGTTCTTCGCTTTTGTTTTTGTAGTCAAAGCCATAGTTCATAAAAGCCCAATCAAAAACGTCATGGGTTTTTGCTAAACGATCATAAATTTTTTTCCACAAAAAGTGTTTAGTTTTTTTTGAGAAAAAAAAGATAAAGGCGAAGGTTTTGTTAAAAAGCTCTCTCATAATACTATCTTACAAAATTACAAACATCAATATCAATATTAGAGTTAGTGTTTAAAAACCCTAAAAGAGGTAAAAACCATAGACATTTTGTGTTCGTTGCATGCGGCTATAACTTCCCGATCTTTTATTGAGCCGCCCGGCTGTATAATAGAGCTTATTTTGTGTTTTTCCATTAAATCAACAGAGTCTCTGAAGGGGAAAAAAGCATCAGAAGCAAGAACTGCGCCAGAAGGAATTTTGGTTTTGGTTAGCGCATACCTTACGGCGTCAACACGACTTGTTTGTCCTCCAGAAATACTAATAATTTTTTTATTATGAGCCACAACAATCGCGTTTGACTTTGTGTGTTTTACCACCTTCCAAGCAAGAGCAAGAGTAGAAAGCTGTGTTTTTGTTGGAGCTTTTTTTGTAACGGTTTTTAACCGACCCGTTTTTAGTTTAGAAAGATCTGTTTCTTGCACAACCCAACCGCCGGAAATCTCCCTCCCAAAAGCTTTTTTTGGTTTGTATCCAGAAAGAGAAAGAACGCGCAAATTCTTCTTTTTTGAAAAAAGAGCAAGAGCCTCGGGGGCAAAGCTTGGCGCAACAATAATTTCAAAAAAGGTTTTGTTTAGCTCTTTTGCTGTTGAAAAATCACATTTTTTGTTTATTACAACAACCCCACCAAAAGCCGAAAGGGGGTCTGTTGCTAGGGCGTTTAAAAAAGCAGCGCGCGGCGTTTTTCCAGAGCCAACACCACAAGGAGATCCGTGTTTTACAATTACGCACGAAGGGTCTTTAAATTCATAAAGACACAAAAGAGCAGCTTCCCCATCCAAAAAGTTATTATATGACATTTCCTTTCCTTGAAGCTGTTTTGCCTGCGGCAAACCAAGAGAGCTGTGCCCATCTTTTAAAACAAAAGCCTTTTGGTGGGGGTTCTCTCCATATCTTAGGTGTATCGAGGAACCTTCTAGCTCTACCGAAATGGCTCGGTCGTAAGAGGCGCAGTGATCAAACGCTTTGCCCGCGAATTTCAGGCGATCTTTTTCACTCACCCCACCGCCACTAATTGATTTTTTTATATTTTTATAATCTTTGGGGTCCACCACAACAGAAACCCACCTATTGTTCTTTGCAGCAGAACGAATCATTGTTGGTCCACCAACGTCGATATTTTCAATTTTTTCTTCAAGAGACGAGTTTGGGTTTTCTGCTACAGCCTCAAAAGGGTAAAGATTGCAAACAACAAGATCAATCCAACCTATTTTGTTTTTTTTAGCCTCTTCTTTGTCAGAATCTCTTTGTCCTAAAATTCCCCCAGTGATTTTTGGGTGCATAGACTTTACTCTTCCACCAAATATTTCAGGAAACCCAGTTAAAGAAGATATAGAAGAAACCCTAACTCCCGCGACCCGAAGAGCTTTTGCGGTTCCACCAGTGGCAATAAGCTTGATATTTTGTTTTACTAAAAACTTCGCAAAAGGAATAAGACCTTTTTTATTTGAAACGGAAAGAAGGGCGGTTTTTGGTTTAATTTTCATTTTTTAATATACCCTTCATTTTGTTAATTGCCTCAATAAAAGCGACACCCTCAAGAGACTGAACCCTCTCTTTAAGGGTTTCTATGGTGTCGTCATGAAAAACAGAACATTTTTTTTGTATTATAATAGGGCCCCGATCAACCTCTGCTGTGACAAGGTGTATGGTACACCCAGTTTCTTTTTCTTTTGCCAACAAGACATCACGATGAACGTCGTTGTTCATTCCACCCGCATGTTTTGGCAACAAAGAAGGGTGAACATTAATAATTCGACCCGCCCACCTCTGGACAAAGCCCCTAGAAAGTATTCTCATAAACCCTATCAACAAAACCAAATCCACGTTTTTTTCCAAAAGATTTTTTTCAATCTCACCGTCAAAGCTTTCGCGCGGCTTGTTTGTATGGCTTATAAAAACAGAGGAAACCCCATTGTTTTTTGCTTTTTCAAGGATTAAAGAATTCTCTTTATTGCTTATAACAACCTCAACAGACGCTTGAAGCTCTCCAGAGCTAATTGCGTCAAAGATCGGAACCAGGTCGGTTCCTTTTGTTGAGCCTAAAACACCTAAACGAATCAACCTAAAATCTCCTTCATGTGATTAATGCGATCTTTAATCAGCGCACTTGTTCCAATATCTTTTCTATGAAAAAGGTCTCCGCCAATTTCAGAAACGCCCAGCTCTGCTAAGCTTTCCGCAACACCAACCTCCTTGTTTATCCCAACAAAAGCAGCGGTTCTTGAGCCCGTTGCAAAAATAGCCCCATCTTTTTCTTGAACGGCAGCCAAATAAAGATTTTTGTTTTTTTGATCACAAAAAACCTCAAAATTTTTGGAAGGATTTTCTGGATAACCTTCAGGAACAACATACTTACAAACAGTTGCCTTTTTAGAAAAAGAAACCTCAATACTAGAAAGTGTTCCACCCACTATTGATTGGCAAATTTTTATAAAATCCGTTTCTAAAACAGACAAAACGTTCATCGCCTCTGGATCACCAAGCCTAGCGTTATATTCAATAACCTTAACCCCCGACCGGGTTAACATAAATCCGCCATACAAAAACCCTCGAAATTTTTGACCCGTTTGTTTTTCGAGCTCCAGAGCAACCTTTTCGTTGGTTTTTTGTGCATCCAAAACGTTTTTTTCAGACAAAAAGGGAAGAGAGTGATTTTCAAAAGAGTATGTTCCCATCCCACCGGTATTTGGTCCAACATCGCCCTCAAAAGCTCTTTTGTGGTCTTGAACCACCGGCATGTGAGCGCAGTGTTCCCCGTCACAAAAGCTCATTAAAGAAAACTCTTCGCCCAAAAGCTTTTCTTCTACCAAAAAAGACCCCCCAATATCTACGATGGATTTTGCATATAAAAGAGCCTCATCAACAGAGTGTAGATGTTCGCCATAAATTTTAACACCCTTTCCACCCATTAGCCCGTCATGCTTCACAACATAGCCTTCCGCCAGGTGTTTTAAAAAGTCTTCACAGCCTTCCAAGGAGGAAAATTCTTGTCTTTTAGGGTTTTTTTCTGGAGCACAAGAGTCTAAAATATTTCGAGCAAAAGCCTTACTAGTCTCTATTTTGGCAACAGCCTTTCTTGGCCCAACACAGGAAACACCTTCTTTTTCTAGCGCGTCAACAAGGCCAAGCTCAAGAGGGTTTTCTGGCCCAATAATTGCGATATTGGCAGAAATTTTTTTGGCAACCGCTACCACAGAAAAAACATCGCTCAAAGACTGCTCAAAATATGCGGAAGACATTTTTTTTATTTGAGGGTTGGTGTTTGGAGCGACACAGAACAGCGAGCTTTCAAGCGAACTTTCTTTAACCTTTCTCGCAATAGCAACCTCTCGGGCCCCAGAACCAACTAACAAAACGTTAATCATTTTTTGAAACAGCTTCTGATCTGTTTTTTTCAAGCTCGAGCAAAAAATCTTTCGTTACATTTCCCGCACAGTACTCACCAGTAAAAACAGAATCCTCAAAGCGCGTAATTTTGGGATTTCCTGCGCTCGCCGAACGCCTTAAATCTTCCAGGTTTTGATAAATTAAACAGTCTGCACCAATAGCTCTTTCGATTTGTTTTTCCGTTTTGTTGTGAGCAACCAGCTCTTTTGTTGCTGGCATATCAATTCCATATACGTTTTGATATCTCACGGGGGGAGCCGCCGACGCAAAAAAGACCTTTTTTGCCCCAACCTTCCTTACCATTTCAATAATTTTTTTAGAGGTGTTCCCCCTAACAATTGAATCATCAACAAGTAAAACGTTTTTATTTTTAAACTCTATTTCAATAGGACTTAGCTTGTGAGCAACAGACCTTTTTCTAATGCTTTGCCCCGGCATAATAAAGGTTCTGCCGATATACCTGTTTTTAATAAACCCTTCACGATATTTAACCCCCAACATGTGCGCAACCTGCATAGCAGACGTTCTGCTTGTGTCTGGTATCGGGATTACAACATCAATCTTGAGATGGCCATATTCCTTTAAAATTTTTGCCCCCAAAAAGTCGCCCATTCTTAATCGAGACTTGTGAACAGAAATAGAATCAAGGGTAGAGTCCGGACGAGAAAAATAAACAAACTCAAAAAGACAAGGAGAGTGAACCTCTTTTTTGGCGCAACGCTTATGTAAAAGCTGTCCGTCTTCTGACACAACAACACACTCGCCGGGCGCAACATCCCTAACAAAAGAATAGCCAAGAGCGCTAAGGGCAGCAGTTTCTGATGCAACCATATAAGAACCACCCTTATTTTTGCCTAAAACTAAGGGGCGGATACCATTTGGATCCCTAAAGGCAACAAGACCTATTCCAGCAACAAGCATAACCACAGCATAACCACCATCACACTGCTTATACACATTTTTTAGCGCAGAAAAAACATGCGAGACCCCCAAAGACCTAAAGTTTGTTTTATATAGCTCATAAGCAAAAAGGTTCAACAAAACCTCTGAGTCTGATTGGGTGTTAAATTGACAAAAATGCGTTTTCAAAAGACCCTCTTTTATTTTTTCGCTGTTGGTTAGCGTTCCGTTGTGAGCTAAAGAAATATTAACAGGGTTGGCCGAATAAAACGGTTGAGCTTCGCTTGCGTCTGAGCGCCCAGCGGTAGGATATCTAACGTGACCAACACCAAGATTGCCTTCCAAGCTCAAAGATTCTGTTGTTTTAAAAACCTCCGTTACAACCCCAAGCTCTTTATATAAAGACATTTTTGACCCATCCCAAGTGGAAACGCCAGCCGCATCCTGTCCCCTGTGTTGAACCTGTATTAGGGCATCATATATTTCTCCAACAACATCCCCCTTTTTCTGATATATCCCAACAATTCCACACATAACTAATACTTTTTTAAAATCCTTTTTATTTCGCCGGAATATGTTGCTGGAGTTAGGTCTAACAAGGTCTGCTTGTCTTTTTCGGGGAGATCTAGCTTGTTTACAAGGCTTAAATATCCATCTCTATCTAGCGGAACCCCTCTTGTTAATTTTTTAATTTTATTGTAAGCCTCTTTGTCTCCAGATTTTCTGAGAACGGTTTGTATAGCCTCGGCCAAAACACTCCACTGGTTTTCTAGCTCCAAAGAAAGCTGTTTCGTGTTTGGATGAACCCTTTTTAACCCAACAACAATATTTTTGTATGCTAACAGGGAGTGCCCAAAGGCAACCCCGACATTTCTAAAAAGAGTGCTTCCGCTCAAGTCTCTTTGAAGGCGAGACCTCGAAAGCCTTGAAGCCAAGAACACAAAGTTAGCGCTAGAAAGCTCAAGGTTTCCTTCTGCGTTCTCAAAAGATATTGGATTAATTTTATGAGGCATTGTGCTTGAGCCGACCTCGCCAGGCTTGCTTGTTTGTGTAAATATGTTTCTACTGATATATAGCCAAATATCAACACACATGTCGGTGAGTATGTTGTTGGTTCTTACAAAGGCGTGCAGCAGCTCTGCTATAGAGTCGTTTGGTTCAATTTGCGTGGTAATGGGGTTGTTTTTTAGGCCAAGATCCCTAATAAATTTTTCTGAAAAAACGACCCAAGACTCTTTTGGAAACGCAACCTTATGTGCAGCAAAAGTTCCGGTTGCTCCAGAAAATTTAGCAAGAAGACGATGTTTTTTTATAAAACCAAGCTGCCTTTCCAGCCTTGCATGAAAAACCGCTATTTCTTTACCAAGCGTGGTTGTTGTGGCGGGCTGTCCATGCGTCAGAGACAACATGGGCATATCTTTTGTTTTGCTTATTAAAAGAGACAAAAGAGAAGAAAGCTCGCCCAAGCTTTTTAGCAAAGACTGATCAACGCTTCTTTGAAATAAAAGAGAATAGGCGGTGTTGTTAATGTCTTCTGATGTTAACCCAAAATGAACAAAAGGAACCCATTTTGAATAGCCGTTTTTTTCTAATTTTTGAGACAAGTACCCCACAACGGCGTTGACGTCATGTTTGGTTTTTGCTTCAATTCTTTTAACCGCGTTATATTCTTTTTGGTCAAAGTTTTCATATAGAGAGTGAAGAATTTTTTTGTCTGACGTCCTTAGGCCAAAATCTTTTTTAAGGGCGCGGTGCTGGGAAAGAGCAACAAGATATTTTACCTCAACTTCCAGCCGAGCCTTCATTAGGGCTTGTTCTGAAAAAAACCCATCCAACTCAGACACGACCTTTTTATATCTACCATCTAGCGGGGATATCGCGCTCATATTTTTCCTAAGTGCAACATTCTGTGTACGGCAATAGCGCAGTTTCCTGGATCCAAAACAGTAAGGACCGGGGTCTTGCTCGGCATTTGTAGCGTAGAGTGAATATTGATGCTCATATCTACCTTATCTTTAAAGGGAGGACAACCGATTGTTGGTTTGTTGCTGTTTGCTGCCACAAAACCAGAAAGAGCGTTAGATCTTCCAGCGATAGTAACAAACACAACAGACTCTTCTTTTCCAACAGACCGAATAATTTTTAAAACCCTTTCAGGGTTTTTATGCGCAGAGGCAGCGTGCGTTTCGTGATTAACTCCAAGCTCATCCAAAACACCTGTAATTTTATCTGCATGGCCCTGATCAGATGTTGAACCCATAATTATAACCGCCTTCATAATAGCTCCTTTATATTTTTAGTAATTCGTTGATTAATGTTTTTCAAGTCCGGAAACACAAATCTTTCTCCTGTAATTAATTCATACAACAAAATATATCTCGCAGAAAGCTCTGCTACTAGCTCATCTGGGGCGTTGGGTAAGATGTCGTCATTGTATGGGTCACAATTTTTTGCAAACCAAAGGCGCAAAAACTCTTTATCTATATTTTCTGGCTCATCGCCAACACTAATTCTTTCTTTATATGAATCACCAATCCAAAACCGGCTTGAGTCCGGCGTATGAATTTCATCAACAAGTTTAATTTCCCCCAACGCATCTTTACCAAGCTCATATTTTGTGTCCACCAAGATTAAACCGTTTTCCTTCGCGGTTTTTTGGCCAAAAGCAAAAAGATCTAAGCTCATTTTGGCGGCAACATCATAATCTTCCGAAGACATTAAGCCTAATTCAATAATTTCTTCTCTAGAAACCGGCCTATCGTGAACCTTATCCTTTGTTGTTGGAGTTAACATGGGAGCATCTAACCTGTCATTTTTTTGCAAACCCTCAGGCAGACTGTTTCCGCAATATTCGCGATCACCATTATTATAAACTGTCCACAAAGATGTTTCAGTTGTGCCGGTGATATAGCCCCTAACAACAAACTCAACAGGGAACACATCACACTTTTCTACAATAGAGACGTTAGGGTCTGGGGTAGAAATTAGGTGGTTGGGAAAAAGGTGTTCTGTTTTTTTAAACCACCAAGCACTCACAGAATTAAGAACGGCGCCCTTGTAGGGTATAGCAGCCAAAACGCGATCAAAGGCGCTTTGCCTGTCTGTTGAAATCATTACAACCCGATCATCAAGAAAATAAGCATCCCTAACTTTTCCAACCTTTTTATTTGGGGCGCTAATAGAGGTCTCCTGAAGTGTATTAGTCAGGTTTTCGTTAATTTCCTGATAATATTTTTTGTCAATATTCATGACATTCCTGTGAAATGGGATTAGCAAAAATATGACTATTTAAAATTAAATCCACGTCTTTTTTTGCTGTGGTGGAATTAATATTAACCTCCCAAACAACGCCCCTGTTTACAGAGCTGATATTTGTAAACCCAAAACGATTTCGAAGGGTTTGTAGCGTGCTTTTGCCCTGAATGTCGTCAATGTTTCGCACAAGAAACCTTTGTTTTTTCTTGTCTTCTTTTAGGTTGGTGACATATTCTTTGTTGGGATTAAACAGTACGTCCGTGGCAAAAATTTCCTCAAGACTTATCTTGCTTTCAGCCCCAATTTCATAATGAATGTATTTTTTTATTTTCACATCAACCCCTAGCTTGTTGATGCACTTTTCAACAGAGGCGGCCTCGTTATCGGCAATTATTGTTGAAACCAAAACCTCAGTTTTTTCAGGCGCTCCCTCAAATTTTTTAACACTAATTTTTTTAGACTCATAATTTAAGGCACTGTAGCTAAACTCCTTTTCTGAGCCAATATAATTTTTTAACCCTTCAAAAATATCATCCGCCTCACCGTTCAGGGTTCTTTCGGGGTGGGGCATCATAGCCATCACGTTTCCAGGTATGTTGCTTATTGCTGCCGCATTACCAAACGATCCGTTTGGGTTGGTTGGAAAGTCCTCTAAAACGTCACCAAGCTCATTACAATATTGGTAAGTAATAAGGTTTTTGTTTGATATCTCTCCCCCCAAATTTTTATTAAAAATAAACCGACCCTCAGCGTGGGCTATTGGAACGCGCAAAACAGAACCACCCCTTTTGACAAAAGCCGACCGCGCCTTTGGGTTTGGTTTTATATAACACCACGTGTTGTAATACCCCGTTCCAACAATTTTATCCCCAACCAGCCTTTTGTTTTCCGCTAAAGAAGCAATAGTGTTGAAGTTTTCGTTTCCCGGCACAAGCCCAGACTCAACCAAAATTTGAGCACCATTACAGATACCAAGCACGGGCTTACCCAAAAGAGCCTGTTTTTTTATTTCACCAACAACGGGTTCCATAGAGGCTATAATGCCAGAACGAGAACGATCTTCAAACGAAAAACCGCCCAAAATAACGTAACCCGCATACCCATCCAACAATTTAGCTGAATCGTTCCAAAAATGTGGACGGGGAAGCATACCATGCTTTTTTAACATGTTGGCGGTTTCGTTTTCCGTGTTAGAACCGGGGAACTGGATATATGCTATGGAGTTATTTTTCATTTAAATAAACCCTATTTGAATCGTCTTTTATAACTACGCCTATTTCACTACAATTTTCGGCTCCAACAACAGCCTGAAGCCTCTCTTTTTCTGCTGCGCCCACAATTAAAACTAAGCCAATGCCCATGTTAAAGGTTTGATAAAGGTCTCTTTTTTCAATGTCTAGGGAGCTGGTAAAAAATTCAAAAATCGGCATCTTTGGCCAAGAACTAATATTAATGTCCAACGAAAGGGGCTTTGGAAGAACTCGAGGAACGTTGTCTATCAATCCACCGCCCGTAATGTGGGCAATGCTTTTTATGTGAATATCTTTTTTGTTAAGCGCCTGGATAAGAGTGCTATAGTTTGTATGTGGAGCCAATAAGCAGTCAGCCACAGAAATGTCATAACCGGGCAAAAGATCTGACGTAGAAAGACCCAAAGAATCAAAGATTAGCTTGCGAGCAAGAGAATACCCGTTGGTGTGGAGCCCGCTAGAATGAACACCAATAGCAATGTCGTCAGATTGAACAGACGACCCATCAATAATTTTGTCTTTTTCAATAACGCCCGTAGCAACACCAACAAGATCATATTCGTTTTTATGGTAAGTTCCTGGCATTTCGGCCGTTTCCCCACCAACTAGAGACACGCCATGTTTTCCACACTCAGAAGCCACGCTTTTAATTATTTCTGCAACAACTTCTTTTTCTAGATTGCTACCAGCAACATAGTCCAGAAAGGTGAGAGGTTGAGCGCCGGTTGCAGCAACATCATTACAGCAAGCATTCACCAGGTCTTGCCCAATATATTTAAAGTTGTTTGCTGCCTGAGCAACAGACATTTTCGTTCCCACCCCATCTATACTTTGAACCAAAACAGGATCTTTAAAACCCACAAAAAAGTCTTTCAAAGAATACATTGAACCAAACCCTCCAATTGAGGATAAAACGTTGTCGCTAAATGTTTTTTGAATGCTTTTTTTAGACAGCGCTATTACGTCATCCGCTTTTTCTATGTCTACGCCAGCATCTTTGTATGTAATTTTTTTCTTCACGATTGAAGCCTTTCTCTTAACGAGTTCACCCAAATATCTTTTGCCAAAGATATGTTCACATCTATGTGGTTGTCAAACACCACCTTGTTGGTGTTGTTGGTTTCTCCAACAAAACTAAAGGGGGTTTTGTTTTCTTTTAAGGTTTCTTGAAACGACCCCGACTTTTCTTTGCTAACCTCTACAACAAAAGACAAGTTTTCACTAAACAATAAATCCTCTGATATTCCGCGAAGATAACAACCCACTGAGTTTTTAAAGCTCATTCTTGAAACGGAAGTTGCCAATCCGCCCAACCCAACATAATGACAAGACCTCAAAAGACCTTCCCCGTTAGCCGACAACAAACTGTTTAGCGCAACACAATACTGCTTAACATCAAACTTTTCTACCAAGGTGTTTTTTATATCAAGAACATCACAAACAACGCCACCACCAATAGAAGAGTGCTGCCCTCCAACCAAAAAAATATTAGAACCGCTCTTTTGAAAATCGTTTTTTAACAACCGGGTTTTTGTTGTTTTTCCAAAACAGCCAATCATTGGACTAGCTGGAATAGATTGATCCCCACTTTGATTGTAAAAGCTCACATTTCCAGCAACAATTGGTAGGTTTTTTAAGCCATCAAAACAAAGAAGGTCGCAAGCCTCTCTTATGGCGGCACAGCTTTGAGCAAACTGCCACATTTGTTCTGGTTTTTCTGGGTTTCCAAAACAAAGACAGTCTGTAAGGGCGACCGGAGTGGCACCAACCGAAACTGTTCGAGCGCAAGCCTCAAGAACTGCATATTGTGCAACTAAAAAAGAATCAATTTTTCCTATTGCGGGGTTATGTGAAAGCGTTGCGGAGAAACAATCGTCTTTTATTTCTTCTGGATATTTTTCTGAATCAAACGGCGCAACAACCCCCGCGTTTGCTTGACCTCTTTCTACAACAACCCGACCCTGAACATTTTTATCATAACACTCATAAACCGACGCTCTCGATGCAACATTTTCATGACCAAGAATTTTTAACAAAACATCGCTGTAGTTTTGTTTTTTTGGCAAAGGCTCGTTAAAAGTGCTTTTTTCTTTTTCTTTCATCGGTCGATTATAAACAAAGCCTTCATTAATTTTTTCAATAGGACCATCCACTAGCTTTTTTTCTCCTGAGTAAACAGTGTAGTGTGGTTCTTGAATAATTTTCCC